>Ga0079997_111900_pt1 | contig 21545 bp, 14 predicted proteins | sample PerSpoCPS_CMetaG_FD_69200 | JGI IMG/M metagenome (GOLD analysis project Ga0079997, IMG submission 69200) | Archaeal communities from Yellowstone National Park, Wyoming, USA - Perpetual Spouter C (PS_C) MetaG (SPADES assembly) (version 2) | ecosystem: Environmental > Aquatic > Thermal springs >... | reverse complement strand
TGTTTGAGCGGCAGGGGTTCTGGAGGGAGCTATCTCATGCAGGGGCATGACGTCGGGCGCGGGCAGCGCCCAGGCGGGCCCTGGTTCGGTGACTACTGAAGCCCGCCCATCAAGGGCCAAGCCGATGTGCGATGCGTGGCCCAACGCCTGAGTATGGCCAATATCTCCTCCGCTTGCTCCAGCAGGGGCAGGGTAATGCGGGGCATTAAGGTCGCGCCTGTAGCCTTCCTACCCCCACCTGAATACGGGAGCCCAGACTGAAGGGCCTAAAAGGGGTGCTCACGCGGCTGCTTCGTTGCCCGTGCTCTCCAAACAGTCCGGAAACGGGAAAGTCACCGACCAACATGGAGGCGGACGCGTCCCCCGGTGGGCGCGGCGGGATTGGTGAAGCTATCGCCACTGCCTCGCCCTGGGCCTCTTCAGCAGGGGCGGCAGGCCCTGGGCTCCCCTCACCCTCAGGTTGAGGGCGCCGTCGGTGCGGTCGATTACGCCCCACACCAGCAGCAGGGGCTGCACCAGCACGGCCCGCAGCCTCTGCCAGGCCCCGGGCGTCACCAGGCAGGAGATGTCCCCCGTCTCGTCCTCGAGGCTGAGGAAGACGGCCCTGGTGGAGGCCGGCCGCTGCAGCCGGATGGCCCTCCCCGCCACCGTCGCCCTGGCCCCGTGGGGAAGCCTCACCGCCTCCGCCGCCGTCAGCACCCCCCCGGGCAGGTGGGGCCTGAGGAGGGCCATGATGTGGCCCTCGGGGAGGAGGGAGAGGGAGGAGAGCTCCCGCAACGCCTCCTCCAGCGACGGGGGCTGGGGCAGCGCCAGGGGAGGGGGCGGCAGGGCAAGGGGCCTCATGCCCCGCCTGGGCCGCGGGGCCAGAACCGCCTGGGCGGCCGCCTGGCGGCGGGAGGGGGCCAGCCCCTCCAGGGCGCCGGCGTCAGCCAGGGCCACCAGCGCCTCCTGGGGGAGGCCCGTCCTCGCCGCCAGCTCCCAGGCGTCCCGGTAGGAGCCTCCCTCCTCCCGCTCCCGCACCAGCCTCCCCGCCAGCTCCCGGCCCAGGCCCCGCACCAGGGCGAGCCCCAGGCGCACCAGCCCCGGCCCCTCCAGGGTGCACAGCTCCGCCGAGGCGTTGACGTGGGGCGGCAGGAGGGAGACGCCGTGCCTCCTGGCGTCCTCCTTGATGGACTCCAGGTCGTAGAAGCCCATGGGCTGGGCGTTCAGCAGCGAGCAGTAGAAGGCGTCGGGGTGGTAGCGCTTGAGCCAGGCCAGCTGGTAGGCGGTGACGGCGAAGGCCACGGCGTGGGCCTCGGGGAACATGTACTCCCCCGAGAAGCGACCAAAGATGGCCTCGGCCACCTCCTCGGGCACGCCCCTCCTCTTTGCTCCCTCGACGAAGCGCCCTCGCCAGTGCTGGATGAGCCCATCGTTGTGGCGGCGGGAGAAGGCCCGCCGCAGCTCCTCCGCCTCGGCGGGGGAGAGGCCGGCCACGGCCATGGCCAGGGCGTTGACCTGGTCCTGGAAGAGGACCACCCCCAGGGTGCGGGCGAGGGCCGGCTCCTCCAGGGGGTGGAGGTAGGAGACGGGCTCCAGCCCCAAGCGGCGCCGCAGGAAGGCCCTCACCCCTCCCTGGACGCCCACCCCGGGCCGGACGCAGGCCACCTCCAGAGCCAGGTCGTAGAGGGTCCTGGGCCGAAGGCGGGTGATGGTCTGGCGCTGGGCCGCCGACTCCACCTGGAAGACGCCGATGGTGTCGCCCCGCGAGAGCAGGTCGTAGACCTCCGGGTCCTGGTAGTCGATGCGGGAGAGGTCGGGCGCCTTCCCCTCCCGCCGGGCGATGAGCCTTAGCGCCTCCTCCAGCTGGGAGAGGGCCCCCAGGGAGAGGAGGTCCACCTTGAGGATGCCGGCGTCCTCCACGTCCTCCTTGTCCCACTGCAGGATGCGCCGGCCGGGGATGGCTGAGGGCACCACCGGGCAGAGACGGTAAAGGGGGGCGTAGCTCATGACCAGCCCCCCGGGGTGCTGGGCCAGGCCCCTGGGCATGCCCAGGAGGTCGCCCGCCAGCTGCAGGAGGAGCTGCCACCGCCGGCCCCGGAGGAGGCCTGCCCCGCCCAGGCGGCGCAGCTGCTCCCCCAGGGGCTCCCCCTCCACCAGCCCCCGGGCCAGGCGGCCCATCTCCTCCCTGGGCAAAGAGAGGGCCAGGCCCAGGTCCCGCACCGCCCCCCGCAGCCGGTAGGCCACCGTCATGCCCACCAGGGCCGCCCCCTCGCCGAAGAGCGCCAGGAGCCGCCTTATGAGCTCCTCCCTCGCCTCCCGGGGCAGGTCCAGGTCGATGTCCGGGGGGCGCACCAGCCGGTCCTCGGGCAAGAACCGCTCCAGCCCCAGGTCGTACTCCAGGGGGTCGATGTGGGAGAGGCCGATGAGGTAGCCCACCAGCATGGCCACCGACGAGCCCCTCCCCCTGGCCACCGGCGCCGCCTCCAGGGGGAGCTCGGCGTCCCGCAGCCCCAGGTCGGCCAGCACCCGCCGCGCCTCCTGGGCGATGCGGTGGTAGAGGAGGAAGAAGCCCGCCAGGCGGTGGCGTGCGATGAGGGCGAGCTCCCGCTCCAGCCTCTCCCTCACCCTGGGGGTGAGGTAGCCGTAGCGGCGCCTGGCCGCCGCCTCGCACAGGAGCCGCAGCTCCCGCAGGGCATCTCCCCCCGGCGGCTCGGGGAACCGGTACTCCAGGTCCTCGGGCAGGGAGAGGTGGCACTCCTCGGCCACCCGGTCGGCCAGGCGGAAGGCGTCCTCCAGCCCCGGCAGGCGGCGCAGCAGCTCCTCCCTCCCCCTGAGGCACATATCGCCCCTGGGGAGGCGTTCCCCCAGGGCGTCCAGGGGGGTGCGGTGGCGGATGGCAGCCAGGGCCTGCAGCAGCCGCTTGCGCCGGGGATGGTGGTAGAAGGCGTCGGCCGTGGCCAGGAGGGGCACCCCCGTCTCCCGCGAGAGGCGCAGGAGGCCCCGCACCAGGTGGTCGTCGCCAGGGAGCAGATGATGGGAGGCCTCCAGGTAGAGGCCCTGGCCGAAGGCGTCCCAGAGCCTGTGTGTGAGGGCCATCGCCTCCTCCAGGCGCCAGGAGCGCACCAGCGCCGCCACCGGGGAGCGGCGCCCCAGGAGGCAAAGCAGGCCCTGGGCCTCCTCCAGCACCGCCTCCAGGGCGACGGCGGGGCGGCGCCTGTCATGGCGGTGGGCCAGGGAGATGAGGCGGCACAGGTTGCCGTAGCCCCGGGCGTCGCGGCAGAGGAGGACGATGCTCCCACCCTCCACCAGGGTCAGCTCGGCGCCGACGATGGGCCTCACGCCCAGGGAGCGGGCGGTGAGGGAGAACCTGAGGGCGGCGGCCAGGGAGTCCACGTCCACCAGCGCCAGGGCGGAGATGCCCAGCTCCCGCGCCCGCAGGAGCAGCTCATGGGGGTGGGACGCCCCCTGGTAGTAGGAGTAGCAGGACCGGACGTGCAGCTCCGCCCTAGCCATCCTCCACCTCCAGGGGGGCGATGGCCGTGACCACGGCGCCGCCCTCAAGGAGCAGCCGCAGCACCAGGGCCTCCCCTTCATCTCCCCGCCACCACTCCCCTTCCAGCAGGTGGCGCCCCAGCACCGCGAGCACCGGCACCCTCCTCCCCCGCACCAGCGCCGCCTCGGGCGAGAAGGGGTCGCCCACAGCCACGACGGCGCCCCTCCCCCTGAGGGGCAGAAGGACCCCCTCCTGGCGGCGGCCATGCTCACGACCCCTCATGACCTCCCCCGGCCCGTGATGGGCATGAGCATCCACCGGCGCTCCGGCAGCGCCTCCCATGGCCTCACCTCCACCGGCCGATAGATGAGGGGCCTGCCGTATCTCCCCTCCAGCTCCCGGGCCGCCTCCAGGAGCCCGCCCCTGTCCCTGGCCGAAGGCAGCAGCCCCTCCTGCCTCCCCCACTCGCCCACCAGCCCCCGCAGCAGGAGGCGCGCCCGCAGGAGGGGCCCAGGCGGGGGCGAGGCCAGGAGCCGCCCCGTAAGGGCGCGGGCCAGCTCCTCGGCCGAGGCGGTGGGCGCAGCAAGGCGGCAGGGGAGGCGGTAGGCCTGCCCCCAGGCCGTCTCCCCCCAGAGCTCCGCCTCCCGGCAGGCCCTGCCACCTGCGGCGGCCATGGCCTCATGGGCCAGCCTGCGCACGAGGGCGGCCAGCCCCTCGGGCGACAGCTCCGGCCAGGGCAGCTCCCGCTCCACCCCCACCTCGACAGGCCCCTGGGGCGTCCAGGGGAAGGGCCTGGGGTCTATGCCCCTCGCCCACCACCAGCAGAGCTCCCCCTCCCCGCCCAGCAGCTCCCATAGGGCCTCCCTCGCAAGGAGCTGCAGCCTGCCCAGGGTGGCGAGGCCTAGGAGCTCCAGCCGGCGCCGCGCCCAACCCGACAGGGGCAGGAGGGAGACGGGGAGGGGCGCAAGGAGGCGCATCCGCTCCCCCTCATCCTCGGGCAAGAGGAAGACGCCCGAGGGAGGAGCAAGCCTTGCGGCAAGGGCCGCTGCCGCCATCCCCCTTCCCACCCCCGCCCTTGCCCCCAGGCCCTCTGCCAGGGAGAGGGCGTGCAAGGCCGCCTCCCGCTCCCTCCCCCTCTGCCAGGAGAGGTCGAGGTAGATGGCGCCCCCCGCCAGGCAGGCCCTGGGGGAGAGGCCCTCAAGCCCCGAGGCCCAGACCCCTATCTCCCAGGGGGCGAGGGCCCTCCCCGGCATCAGGGCAAGGACACAGATGGCGTTCTGGAACATATGTTCCATTCAGAGAGAAAAGGGTAGCGAGGCCGGCGGCGACGGTCAACGGGCAGGTGGCACGGGCGGCCCCGGGTCCCAGCGATGGAGATTCCACATCTTCTCAACAGATGACCGGCAACGGGCCAGGCTAGCACTACGATAACCCCGGGGCGGTACACAGCCTCGGAAGGCGGAGGTACAGGCTTAGGCCGGGCTGTGTTGCATGACGTCCAGAGCACGCATCTGCATTAGCTCCCCCAAGCCCTGAAGGGCATCCCCAGCCGCTTCCGCGCCTGAGACCTCAAGAAGCACCCTTGCATCATTAGCGCCTTTACCCATGGTGGCGTGGAAGGCGGAAGGCCAGCATAGCAGACCTCACCAGCCACGCCCTTTTGAATGGGCATCACAGGCGTCACTCCCGCCTGTCCACGATGATGGTCCCAATGGCTCCCACCGGTCCAATTGCTTGCCTTGGGCCGTGACGGCAACGGCAGTACGTCTGCCTTCCCTTAATTGCCACTAGTAGCCTTACGGCCGCGGAAGCAGGCGCAGGACGAAGCCGTAGGAGCTGGCCAAGGTGGCTCATACGACAGAACGGAGGTCCCAGGTGCCCGCGCCGGCGAGCCGTAAGGCCAGCATACCCGAGAACCCAAGACGCCGCAGGCGCTCCAGTCGTGGTCAACCCTCTCGACCTCTCAGGCGACCTATCAGGTGGCCAGGGCGGTGCCGGAGCGCTTCTTCGCCTGGCTGACCACTTGACAGGACGCGAGGGCACTGTGCCCACCGTGAGCCGTAGTGGTTAAAATATTCCTGCAGTTGCCCATTGACCTGCTCCGGTAGGGATGACCGTGGTCGCGAGCCTGCCACCTCTCAAGAGGGTTTGTGTGCCCAGACCTGAGGTTCTCTCTGGGGAGATACGCGACGAGCTGTTCGTGGCCAGCCTATCTGCCGTCATGCGGGGCGAGGCTCACCCCATCTACCAGGACCCGGCCCTCTTCTTCGCCAACACTTACCCCACTGAACGGGCCATCTCGTTCCTAAGGGAGGTCATGGGGCGCCTGGCGGGCAGCGACCCGACGGCCAACCCCTCTTCCGGCTGGATACCCCCTTCGGCGGGGGCAAGACCCATACCCTAATCGCCCTGTACCACCTGGCCACCTGGCGACCGGTGGCGCCCGAGGTCTTGGAGCGGCTACAACTGGACCCCCGTCTGGTGCCGCCTGAGCCGCAGCAAGTGGTGGGCGTGACCTGCGACCAGGACCTGGACCCAGCCAACGGGGTGGAAAAGGGGGGCGTCCGTATACGACACCTGTGGGGCGAGATCGCTTTTCAGCTCGGTGGCCCCGAGGGGTACCGGCTGGTGGAGGAGAGTGACCGCCGGGGCCAGGCGCCAGGGCCCCATTTCCTGGAACGGCTGATAGGCGACCGACCGGTGCTTCTGCTCATAGACGAGCCCGCACCCTACATGCGGGCTATGGGCCCAGCGGCCGACCAGTTGCCCGTATTCCTCAAGGTCCTGGCCGACTGGGCGGCCTCGTCCCCCCGTGCAGCCGTCGTCCTGACCCTCGCCTGGGATCCCGAGCGACGCATGGCGACCGGCGACGCCTTCGCTGCCGAGAACCAGGAGCTGGCCGAGGCCCTGGAGCGGGCCTTCCGTGAGATGCAGTCCGTGGTCAGCCGGCCGGCCAAGGTGGTCACCCCTGCCCAGGCAACCGACATAGCACCTATTTTGCGTCAGAGGCTGTTCCAGCAGGTGGACGAAGCGGCAGCGGCGGCCGTGGCCGAGGCTTACTTCGACGCCCTCCGCCAGGCCTCGACAGGGGCTACCCCCTGCCGGCAGCGGTCGTGCAGGCCTCCTACCGCGAGCGGCTCAGGAGCAGCTACCCCTTCCACCCCTCCCTCATGGAGGTGCTGGACGGCAAGCTGGCCACTATCCCCAACTTCCAACGCACCCGGGGGGCCCTGCGGCTGCTCGCCAAGGCCGTCCGCCGCCTGTGGGCTACCTCGGCCGACCACGACCTTCTTATCCACCCCTTCTCGGTGGACCTGGGGGACCCGGACATCGTCGACGAGCTGACGGGCCGCTTGGACAAGGTGGCCTTCCGCTCGGTGGTGGCCTATGACATCGCCCGGCCCGACGACGAGGCCCACGCCCAGGCCATAGACCGGGAGCGCTTCGCCGGCCACCCGCCCTACGCCACACGGGTGGCCAACACCGTCTTCCTACACAGCCTCACCGAGCCCCCGGCCAGGGGAATCGAGCTGGACGAGCTGCTGGCGGCCACCCTCACGCCCCAAGACGACCCCGCCCACCTCCAGAAGGCGCTGGAGTACCTGTTGGACGAATGCTGGCACCTGGACTTCGAAGGCAGGCGCTACGCCTTCCACACTGAGCCATCCCTCAACAAGATCGTCCTAGACGAGACGGAGGCTACCCCGCTGCACGATGCCCGCAGCGAGGTCGAGAGGCGCATCAGGCAGCTCTGGCGTGATGCCGGCCTCCGGGTGGTGACCTTTCCCAGCGAGCCGGCCGATGTGGAGGACGAGGCCAGGGGCCGCCTGGTGGTCCTCCACTGGGACACAGCTTCCTTCCGGGAGGTGGAGGGGGCGGTGCCCGACAGGGTGAGGGAGCTGTGGGAGTACGCTGGCGTCCAGCGCGGCTACCGCCGCTTCCGCAACACCCTCTTCTTCCTGGTGGCCGACGCCGACCGCCGCGAGCGCATGGTAGCCCAGGCCCGTCGCTACCTAGCCCTGGACCGCCTGCTGCGGGACACCCGTCGCCTGGACGAGTACCGCCTCAGCGCCGAGCACCGCCAGCGCCTGGAGGAGTGGCGGCGGGAGGCCAACCTCAACGTCCGGGTGGCCATCACCAGCGCCTACTGCCACCTCTTCTACCCGGTGGGCGACGCCGACTCCCCCTACAGGCCCTTCGCCCACGAGCGGCTGCACATCGAGGACCAGGGCGATACCAGGGCCAACCACACCGAGACGGTGCTGCGCCGGCTGCGGGAGCTGAACAAGGTCAAGAGCGCCGAGGACGCCCCCATGGCGCCGGCCCTGGTCCGGCGCGACGCCTTCGGCAAGGACGAGGGCATGGTGCCGCTCCAGTCCCTGTTCGAGCGGTTCGCCGAGCGGGTCCGCCTGCCGCTGCTGCTGGAGCCTACCTATCTGAAAGAGGTGGTGCGCCTGGGGATCCGCAACAGGGTGTGGCTCTACTGCGACCTGGCCGCCAACCTGGCCTCTGACAGCGACCAGGACCTGCCCGACATCGTCATCGATGCCCAGCACGCCCTGGCCCTCCCCAGCGAGGTAGAGGCCAGGGGCATTCCCATCTACCGGCGGGAGCGGCCGTCCCGGGAAGGGAGGGCGGCCGAGGGCGAGGCAGTCACCATTATGGACCGGGAGCCCGTTGCCGCGCCGCTGCGGCTGGAGGCCCATGGCGACCCGGGCCTCGCCCTGGCCGAGCTGGAGGCCAAGGCCAGGGACGCCCGCTGGCCGGCCCTGGGCCAGCTGCAGGTCTTCTGGCAGGGCACCGGCGCCGATACCCAGGCCCGCCTTTCCGCCCTGCGCAACGTAATGGGGCACCTGGCCCGGGCTACGGCGGCCGTGGATGTAGCAGTCTCGGTCACGTTCCCCGACGGCGGCCAGTGGGAGACGCAATTCAGCGGCCCGGCCGAGCGCTACCGCTCTCTGCCGCCCACCCTGGAGGCCCAGGCCGGCGAGGCGTCCCAGGCCCATGTCAACGTCACGCTGCGGCTCAGCTTCCCCTCCGGCCTGGCTGTGGGCGGCCCCGACTACCGCGACCTGCGGGACGTGCTGGACCTGGCCGGCCTGGGTCACATCCGCGTCACCGCCTCGCCATACGAAGGAGGAGGGCAATGACCGCAACGTCAGCGTCCCTGGCCCGCCGCGCCCACCCCCGGGCCCAGTACAGGCCCTTCACCCTCACCCTGGACCTGACGGTGCCCCGCATGGTCGTCAGCCTACGGCGGCCTCCATCGGGCGGGCCCGTCGCCCATGGCCGGCAGGGGCGGGCCCAACGCCTGGCCGCCCTGGAGGGGCCGCGGGCGCAGGGGGCCCTGCCGGCCGTCCTGGAGATGCTGCACCGCCGCGGCTTCTCCCTCCCCCGCCTGGAGGAGAGGGGGCGGGGCCGCCTGCGCCTGGACGAGACCCTGGGGGCGCGCATCGTGCTCCTCCTGTGGGCCATGGCTCCCGTCCGGAAGCCCAGCCGCTGGGCGCTCTTGCGGGCGGGCATCGCCGCCATGGTGGACGAGGAGGTCCTGTATTGGTATGCCAAGGCCGCCGGCGAGCGGGCAGGCGCCCGGGGCCAGAACGCCCTGAGGGCCCTGCGCCTGCTCCTGGCGGGCGAATGAGGAGGGAAGATGGCCGGCGATCGACGCCTGATAGAGGAGTGGCTGCCCATCAAGGAGATAGGGGTCGAGTGCCGGAGGGAGCGACAGGCTAGCAGCGCCCTGCCGCCCCTCTACTTCCTGCACGTCTGGTGGGCGCGGCGGCCGCTGGTGGCCAGCCGGGCGGCGGTGCTGGGGGCGCTCCTGCCCGCCTGGGAGGGGAACGAGGACCTGCTGCGGCGCCACTTCGCCGACGAGGCCGCCTACCACGCCTGGTTCAAGCGAATGCTGGGCATCCTGGGCGACCCGGTAGCGGCGCAGACCAAGATGGAGGCCATTCGCCGGGGTGCGCTGAGGCTAGAAGGCCAAGAGGCGAAGGCTTTCACCTACGCCCGAGCCTTCCGTGTTACGCTTGACGAACGGGATCTCGCCCTGCTTCGCGAAATCACTCGGCAGGCTAGGAACAATATGTCACCATGTGTGGCGGACCCCATGGCGGGAGGGGGTTCCATCCCGTTGGAAGCGTTGCGCCTGGGCCTCCCTGTCTGGGCATCGGAGCTTAACCCCGTGGCGTGCGTCGTTCTTGTTGCGACCCTTGTTTTCCCGGCTCGATTCGGCAACTCGCTAGCAGGCGACATTGAGGCATGGGGAAATCGCTTGAAGGAAGTTGCTGTGCCCAGGCTTGAGCCGTTCTATGCTCAGCCATTCTCTGACGGCATCGCTATGGCGCGGCTATGGGCCCGCACGGTGCCCTGCCCCGCCACCGGCAAGCCGGTGCCCCTCTCCCCCAACTGGTGGCTCAGGCGTCCCAGCAGCGATGACGAGGAGGCCGTGGCCGTCCGCCTCCTGGCCGACCCCGCCTGGGACCAGTGCCGCTTCGAGATCGTCCGCGGCCCCAAGGGCCGCCTGGAGGAGCGCTACGCCCCCGACCGGGGCACCGTCCGTCGCGGCAACGCCGTCTCCCCCTGGACGGGCGACCCCATCTCCGGCGACTATATCAAGCGCTGCGCCCAGGAGGGGAAGATGGGCGCCCAGCTCTACGCTATCGAGGTTGCCGGCAACGGGTGGCGCGAGTTTCGTGAGCCTCATCCGGCAGAAGAGGAAGCTTTGCACCGGGCCGAGGAGGCCCTGAAGGAGCGCTGGGCCCGGTGGCTGGAGAAGGGCCTCATACCCACCGAGGAGGTGCCGCCCGGCCACAAGACCGACGAGGCCCGGCGCTACGGCATGGACCACTGGTACAAGCTGTTCTCCCCCCGCCAGCTCCTGGCCCTGGTCACCTACCTGGAGGCCCTGCGGGAGCTGGCCCCCCAGATGGAGCGGGAGCTGGGCCGGGAGCGGGCCGCCGCCGTCCGCACCTACCTCGCCCTGGCGCTGGACAAGTGTGCAGACTACAATTCCTCTTTGGCCTCCTGGCACGCGGGGAGGCTGTCGATCCGGAACACCTTTGAACGGCACGACTTCGCCCTTGCATGGACCTTCGCCGAGATGAACATGGCGTTGAAGGAGCGGGGCGGCTTCCCCTGGGCCCTGTCCCAGGTGGTGGAGGCCTACCAGGGCCTCTGCCAGCTGCTGGCGCCTTCCCGTCCCCTCTTCCCCGCCGCCTCCCCCTCGCCCCCGGCCACCGTGACCCTGGCCAACGCCGCCTCCCTCCACGGCCTGGCCGACGCCTCGGTGGATGCCGTGGTGGTGGACCCGCCCTACGGCAACAACGTCATGTACGCCGAGCTGTCGGACTTCTTCTACGTCTGGCTCAAGCGCTCGGTGGGTGACCTCTACCCCGACTGGTTCAGGACGGAGCTCACGGACAAGCACGCCGAGGCCGTGGCCAACCCCGCCCTCTTCCGCGGCCAGCGGGGCGACGCCTTGGAGCTGGCCACCCGCGACTACCTGCTGAAGATGCGCCGCGCCTTCCGGGAGATGCGCCGGGTGGTGAAGCCAGAGGGGGCCATGGTGGTCATGTTCACCCACCGGGAGACGGCCATGTGGAACGCCCTGGGCCTGGCCCTGTTGGAGACGGGCTGGGAGATCGGCTCCTCCTGGCCGGTCCACACCGAGTCGGAGCACAGCCTGCACCAGGCCAGGAAGAACGCCGCCCGCAGCACCATCCTCCTCTTCTGCCGACCGCGGCTGGAGGAGCGGGAGCCCTCCTACTGGGACGCTACCCTTCTGCAGGAGGTGCGGGCCACCGCCCGGCGCAAGGCGGAGGAGTACCAGCGCTACGGGGTGGAGGGGGTGGACCTCTACCTGGCCACCTTCGGCCCCGTGCTGGGCGTCCTCTCCCGCCACTGGCCCATCCTCAGCGCCGAGGTGGACCGGCGCACGGGGGAGCCCAGGCCCCTGGAGCCGGAGGCGGCCCTCAGCATCGCCCGGCGGGAGGTGTTCGCCCTGCGCAAGGAGCAGATGCTGGCGGGGCGGCCGGCCAGCTGGGACGCCGCCAGCGAGTGGTACATCCTGGCCTGGGACGCCTTCCGCGCCCGCGAGTTCCCTTTCGACGAGGCCCGTAAGCTGGCCCTCTCGGCCGGCCTGGAGGTGGCGGACCTCTTGGGCCGCGACCGCCTGCTGGCCCGCAAGGGAGACACGGTGCGCTTCCTGGAGCCGAGGGAGCGCCTCGGGGACAACCACGTGAACCCCAAGCGGGCCTCCTTCCCCCGCCTGGTGGATGGCCTGCACACCGCCATGTGGCTCTATCAAGAGGAGGGAGAACCGGCCTGCCGCCGCTTCCTAGAGCAGACAGGCTACCTGCGGGACCCTGACTTCCTGGCCCTGTTCCAGGCGGCGGTGAAGGTCATCCCCCGCACCCGCCGCTATAACCGCGGCCGGCCGGTGGGCTTCCTCCTGCCCGAGGCCGCAGCCCTGGAGGGGATGCGCATCACTTTCTTCCCCGACATCGAGGTGCCGCCGGAGCCGCTGGACGCCGGGGCGGAGCAGGGCCGGTTTGAGGATATGGAGGAGGAAGAGGAGGAGTAGGCCCCCATGGCCGAGGGAGAGGCGGGAGGCCTGCGGGATTACCCCTGGGGGCACTCCTACGGCCCGGCCGACCGCCCCCTGGAGTCCTTCTACCTGCCGGCCCTGTCGAGGGCTGTCCGCTACGACCGCATCGCCGGGTTCTTCTCCTCCCACGCCCTGGCCGTGGCCGCGCAGGGGGTGGCGCGGCTGGTGGCCCGGGGGGGCCGCATGCGCCTCCTGGTGGGCGCCCAGCTCTCGCCCGAGGATGTGGAGGCGGTGCTGCGGGGCGTCTCCCTTCAGGAGCGGCTGGCGGGCAGATTCCTAGACCTGCTGCGGGACGCCCAGGCCCTGGCCGATGCCCTGGTGAGGCAGCGGCTGCAGGTCCTGGCCTGGCTGGTGGCCCAGGGCCGTCTGGAGGTGCGGGTGGTGGTGGAGGCCGACCCCTACACCAGGCAGCCGGTGGCCTCGGGGGGCTACTTTCACGCCAAGGGGGGCGTGCTGTGGGACGAGCAGGGCGACGGCATAGCCTTCTCCGGCAGCATCAACGAGACGGCCACCGCTTGGCGCAACAACTACGAGAGCTTTCACGTCTTCTGCTCCTGGCGGGAGCCGGAGCACTTTCACCACGAGGCGGAGAGGTTCGAGCGGCTGTGGGAGGACGCTGAGACTGGCTGGATGACGGTGCCGCTGCCCGAGGCCGTGCGCCGGGAGCTGGTGCGGCTGGCCCCCGCCGAGCCGCCGCTGGAAGAGCCCTCCCTCCTGCCCACCAGCGAGGGGGACGCCAGGCTGCGCTGGTTGGTCCAGTTCGTCCGCGACGCCCCCTACCTGGTGCACAAGGGGTGGCGGGTGGGAGTGGAGACGGCGCCCGTCAGGCCCTTCCCGCACCAGCGAATGGTGGCCTACGATGTCCTGGACCGCTTCCCCTGTCGGCGTCTGCTGGCCGACGAGGTGGGGCTGGGCAAGACCATTGAGGCCGGCTTCGTCCTCCGGTCGCTGCTCCTCTCGGGTTGGGCCAGGCGCTGCCTGATCTTGGTGCCCAGAAGCCTGGCCCGCCAGTGGCAGGAGGAGCTGCGCGAGCGCTTCGAAATCGATGCCCCCTTCTACGATGGGTCGCGCTTCGTCTGGTTCGGCTACCCCCAGGACCGCTACCAGGACGTGCCCGAGGAGGGACCGTGGCAGGCCTATCCGGTGGTCATCGCCTCCGCCCAGATGGTGAGGCGGCCCGAGAGGGCGCGGACACTGCTGGAGGCGGCCCCGTGGGATCTCGTCATCGTGGACGAGGCCCATCACGCCCGCCGCCGCGACTTCCTGGACCTCCAGCGATATCGCCCCAACCGGCTGCTCCAGCTCCTGGAACATCTGAGGGAGCGGACCAGGGGGCTGCTGCTCCTGACGGCCACCCCCATGCAGGTCCACCCGGTGGAGGCCTGGGACCTGCTGCGGCTGCTAGGGATGCCCGGCCGCTGGCAACGTGACCAGTGGGCCTTCCTGGCCTATTACCAGGAGCTGCGCAAGGGTTCGCATGAGGAGATGGACTGGGGCACACTGCTGCCCCTCCTCCAAGAGGCAGTGGATGCCTGGGGATCGGACCGCCGCTGGGAGGAGGAGGCGAAAGCTGAGATAGGCGCGGTGGGGTTGCAGCGCATCAAGGGCCTGGTCATGAGCGGCAGCACCAAGGCCGTACATACACTCGACGAGGCGGAGAAGCGGTGGCTCCTGGAGGCGCTTCGTCGCCACGCTCCCACAGCGAGGCTCATGTACCGCCACACTCGCACCTTGCTAAGGGAGTATCACCGCAGGGGGCTGGTGCGGGAGCACGTGCCGGAGCGGCGGCCGCAACCGGTCTGGCTGGAGATGACCGAGCAAGAGCGGGAGCTCTACCAGAAGACGGAGGACTACGTCTCCAAGTACTACCAAAGATACGAGCGGGTTAAGAGGGGGCTTGGATTCGTCATGCGGGTCTACCGGCAGCGCCTGACCAGCAGCCTGTGTGCCCTGAGGAAGAGCCTGGAGAGGAGGCGGGAGTTCTTCCTAGGCAGGTGGGAGGACGAGAGGCGGCTTGCCGGGCTAGAGGAAGAGGACATCGAGGAGGCCGACCTGGAAGAGGACGTTCTGGAGGAGTTGCAGCGCCCCGCGCAGTGGCAAGAGGAGCTACAGGAGCTGGAGGCTCTGCTTGCAAAGCTGAAGGACGTTACTGAGGAGACAAAGCCCAATGCCCTCGAGAGGCAGCTGCAGGAACTGCTGAAGCACTTCGACCAGGTCCTGGTCTTCACCCAGTACACCGACACCCTCGACTTCCTGCGGGAGAGGCTGCGTCCCTCCTTCGGGTCGCGCCTGGGATGCTACTCGGGCAGGGGTGGGGAGGTCTGGGATAGCGGTGCCGGCCGATGGGTGGCAGTGAGCAAGACAGAAGTCCAGCAGCGATTCGAGCGAGGCGACCTGAAGGTGCTCCTGTGCACCGAGGCCGCCGGAGAGGGCCTCAACCTCCAGAATTGCGGCGCCATCATCAACTACGACATGCCTTGGAATCCCATGAAGGTGGAGCAGCGGATCGGGCGCATCGACCGCCTGGGACAGCGGCGAAGGGAAGTGGTGGTGCTGCACTTCTTTTACCGGGACACGGTGGAAGCCCAGGTCTACGAGGCCCTGTCCCGCCGCATCGGCTGGTTCGAGACGGTCGTCGGCGAGCTACAGCCCATCCTGCAACGGGCCTATGTCGCCATCCAGCGGGCGGCCATGGAGCGGATGGACGAGAGGGGGCGTGTGCTGGAGGAGGAGCTGCGCGCTCTTGAGACCGAGGAGCCTCTGCTCCCGCTGGAGGGGTGGCAGGGCTACATCGACGCTGCTCGGCCCGATGCACCTCTGAGCGCCGAAGACATCGCTACCCTCATCCCTGCGGACGGGGTTGCCGGGGTTGTCGCCGGCGAGTCGGGACAATGCTTCGGCTCCTATGCCCAGGGGATGTTGGCCAGTCTAGCTGAGGTGCCCCTGCCACCGGCGCGGCCCGGCCTGGTGCGTCTAGAGCGCACAGAGGAGGGGATACGCCGGGTGGGCTACTATCGCCTTCATCGTGGCTCCTGGATGGCGGTGCAGACCATCCGTGACCTTAAGGATGCGCTGGAGGAGCCTCCGCCGCAGTTGCCCATCGATGTCAGCCCGGCCCAACGACAGTTCGAGATGGACCTGGGCCGTGCTCCTCCGGGTGCCTAAGCCAGCTGTCGTGCCATCTGACGTCCGGCTGGGCCAGCCGTCTGCTTGTCTGGCCCTATGCTGCTGGTCGTCTAAGGATTAGCGGTAGGGGTCTGTGTTTAACAGGGGGCACTCGGAGGACAGGGAGGGAGGTGCCCCATGGAGCAGGATGCCCTGCAAGCCCTTCTGCGAGAGGCGGTAGAAGAGACGGTTGGCGGGGTTCTGCAGTCCCAGCCGCGCCGTCCACGTCTGGCAGAGTGTGCCATGTTGTATCTGGAATGGCCCACTCCTGGCCGTTTTGCCTCGCCCCGTTTTGCTGTCAGCCACCCGTTTAGCTGTGAGCCCCGGGGCCGGCAGCCGGGCTCCGCTTCGCAAAACGTGCCTTTTGCGAAGTCGGCTGGGTCATGGGGCCTCCAGCCAGGCGTAGCTCGAGAGGGCGAAAAGGAACAACGCCAGCGCCTCCGCTCCAAAGCCCTCGACTGGGCCTTCCGCTCCTTGGGCCTCTACGGCCCGCGGCGCCGATAGAGCTATCAATGGAGGCACGCGGAGCCACCAGGCTTCGCCCCATCTGGCGCCTGGCCGTCCTCGTGCACCTGGCGGGCTACTCTCACCAAGAGATAGCGCGGGCCACCAGCTACACCTACGACTCCCTACGCCACCCCAGGGCGCTGGGGCAGCTGCCGCACCTGCTGGAGGAGCCCACCGCTATGCTCAGGGAGCGGCTGCGGCAGGAGGGGGAGGCCTCAGGTGCGGCCAAGAGCGGTGCAACAACATTGGAACACCCTCGAATCTGAGCGTCACGCCTTCAGATATGAGGCGTGTTCCAGCGCCTATCTAAGGGCGTCCCATAACCGTTCCCGTCGACGCCTCTGCCTTGCCCTCCAGCCGCATCTCTTGCCACAGTAGAGGGCACTCCTGCGCCGGGAGGCGAGGGGGGAGCCGCACTCCACACACAGGCGCCACTTGCGGGAGAAGACCTGCAGGAGAGCCCGTTCCAGGGGGGAAAGCGATGGTGCCCTGCCCACCTAGCGCCCCTCCTCGCCCCGCCGCCCCAGGGGGCCCACCTCGCGCAGGCGCCGCAGCTCCTCCAGGTCGGAGAGGACCCACGACAGGGCCCGATGGGCCAATATAAGCGTCTCCCTCACCTGGTCGACGGGGGCCCTCGCATCCTTGGCCTGGAGCTGCCTCAGGGCCGTGGCCACCCCTGAGAGCGTCGCCTCCACGCCCTCGATGGCATCATTCAGCAGCTCCTCCTTTCGATTCATGACGCCTCACCTCCTACTATCGCTGTCATCAACACCGCCATATGCCGGCCTCCGCATCGCAGTAGTTGCCAGGGCCCCGCACTCCACGCAGGGGCGAGGGGGCGGCCCCGTGGCTCCCTGGGCCGTGCCCTCCGGCGGCTCCCTCCAGCGCAGACCCTCGCCATCGGCCTCACAGAACTCACCCAGCACTGTCTGCACCCACAGGGGCAGGTGGGCCCAGGGAGGCGAGGCCTCCTCCCTTTCAGCCTGGGCCTGGGGCTCATCCTCCTCGGCCTCGAGCTCTCCCGCCAGGGTCTGGGCGAACAGGTCGGCAGGAGGGGCAGTGGCAACCTTACTTCCGCTATTACACCCCCTGTCATCGGAAGTAAGGTTTGGCTGCCCCGGCGCTAACCGCCAGCGATAGGTAACCCCTTGCTTGGTGCCCTCCGACAGGGGAGGGGCACGCTCCACCAATCCCTTGCGGGCAAGCTCCATGAGCGCCTTTCGCAGCTGATCGTCGCTGGGCTTGGGAATGGGCATGGCCTCCCGCACCTCCTTGGTCGTGAGCCATCCCTCCGCCTCTTCAAGGACGCCCAACACCTTCCCCTTGACCTCCCCCAAGGCCACCTCCTGGGGGGAGCCGAGGATGCGCAGGGCCCCGTCCTCGGCCATCTCGATGATGACCGTGGGCGGCTCCACCAGCCGGCCCCAACCTCGCAGCAGCCTTCGGTTGCCCTCCCCCCGCACCAGCTCCAGCACGGTGTCCACGGAGCCGAAGACGACATGGCTGTCGGCCACCCTCTGCCCCTCCTCGGCCCCCTCCGAGGACTTGCGGTCGTGGTGGGCGAGAACCAGGGTGATGGGGCGGCCCCTTTTGGCCTGGGCCTCCTGGCGGGCGGACAAGATAGCCACGAAGGCGGCGTTGACCTCGGCGGAGTCCCGGAAGGATCCAAGGGGGGCCACCTTGCGCAAGGTATCCACCACAATGACATCGGCGTCGGTATCCCGGAGCACCTGGCACAGACCCTCTACGCCCAGCGCCAAGGCGGGCTGAATGGTCACCCGCTCCCAGGGCCCGTCGGGCATGGCGGCGAGGCGTCTTCGCCAGACCTCCAACCCTTCCTCCGTGAGGATGTGCACCTTTCGCCCCGCTGCGGCCCACTCCAGCATGAGCCACGTCAGGACGGTGCTCTTGCCCACCTTCGGGTAGCCCGAAAGCAAGGTTACGGAGCCCTCCCAGATGAACCCCTCTTGGCCAAGGAAGGGAAGCCAGCGGAATTCCCTGGGGGCCTCGCCCCTCAGCTCGGCAGCTGTGGGAACTTTACTTCCGACGACCCGGGGTATTATGTCGGAAGTAAAGTTGGGGGCCTCCTGAGCCAGCTCCTCGATGGCCGCCTTGAGGGCCCCCATCACCCGGACGGACCGGCGCCGGAAGCCATCCCGCAAATCCTTCTCTCCCAAAGAGGGGGACACCATCCCCAACGCCGCCAGGTCGATGGCCTGGGCCAGGAGCCCAGCCCGGCGGGCCGCCTCCGCCCACACGGACGCCCATTCCCGGCCGGCCTCATCGACGTCGGGTATCAAGAGGATGCCTTTGAACCCCTTGGCCACCAGCTCCTGCAGGAGGGCTTGCTCAGGCTTCTGGCCGGCGCCCTTGGTGACGGCGGCAGCGAACGCCTTCTCCTGGAGCCCTAAGGCCTCGACACAGTAGGCGGCGACGGTGGCATCCGACTCGCCCTCGGTGAGTAGGAGCACCGGCGGGGCGGCCTCGGGCAGGGAGGGCCAGAGCGGGGGTCGAGGGCCGTCCTCCGGCTGCCACCACCCCTTGCGGTCGGGGGCCCGCAGCTTGCGGGTGTCCAGCCCAGCCCAGGTGAACGCTATGGCCCCCTCTTGCGCCTCGATGGGCAGCCGCCGCAGCCACTCCCTGGGCACACCGCAGCGGTCGGCCCACCAGGAGAGCGGGTCTGTTGCGGGCGGGCGAGCGGGCCGCTCCCTGTGGCCGTTGCCATGGCCGTGCTCGGGGAAGAGCTCCCGCCAGGTGAGGCCGAGCCGCTCCAGGACGGCCTCTGTGGCGCAGCCCGCGTGACACTTAATGAGCACCCGCCCGTCCTCGGCCTCCGCCAGCGAGAGGCTGGGCCGGCGGTCATCATGGGCAGGGCAGCGAGACCGCCACGCCCCGTTGCGCCCCAGGTGGCGACAGCCCGACTCCTCCAGGCGGGCCAGGACACGGGAGAGGGGGCGGCTGAGGGCAACGGATGCTATACTAACGCCTGAGGCCGCCGTGCCAGTTCGGCCTTCGCCCCCGCCGCCCGCTCCAGGCGCCGGGGGCTTATCGTCGCGCCCCACTGCCTCACCTGCCGTTCTCCGCCTCCGCCATGGCCTCGGTGAGGAAGCGTTCGAGCTCGCGGACCGGGACCAGCACGCGCTTCCCGACTCGCAGCGAGCGCAGCCGGCCCCTCCGCACCAGCTCCCACGTCTTCGTGCGCCCCAGCCCCAGCATTTCCGCCGCTCGGGGGACTGTCACTGCGAGACGCTCAGTCACGTTATCACCTCCAGCGCATACAGTGACACAGCTTGACCTGTTGCGCTATAATTTCGACGTGACTTATGCGTGACACCAGCTCGTTCGTCAGCCAGCTAGAGCAGCTAGACGGGGCGACGGACGAGGAAGCCCGGCTGCTGGCCGGGCTGGGCCCTGCGGCGCTGGGCCTAGAACCCTCGCAGATAGAGCCGCCCCCCTTCCTGGGGGTCAAGGACGGGCTGCTTCTCTGGTCAGCTCACCATCCCGAGGGGCCGTATGGGCTCAGCGACATGGTGGAACGCATAGCCAAGCCCCGCGGCCGAGCGGATGTCCGTGACCTCCTCCTCGAGTTCGCCCGTGTGGTCGACAGGCGCTCTGCCGAGAGGGTGGCCAGCCGCTATGGCCCCCTGGGACTCTGCGAGCATGACTACCTGCGAGCCAAGGGCTCACGTTGGCTGCTCCAGCTGCTGTCTGGGCGGGAGCCCCAGCCCCAGCCGCGGGAGGGAAGGGGCTGGTTCTGCTGCTCCAAGCCCCACCTGGCCCACCTGCCCCATGGGCGGTGGGCGGTGGGGGAGTCGCTCGAGGGCTGGCTGGCGCATGCCCGCTGGTTGCGGTATCTCCTGGAGGCCCTGTCCTGGCTGCGCCAGGGGAAGGTGCCTCCAGAGCGAGTCTGGTGGGAGGCGACGGCCGGCCCGCTCAGCCCACGGTGGCCGGGGCTACGCCGCCGGCGCATCCCGGGCTACCCGTCTGTCAGGCCTGAGGACTTACTCTTGGCTCTGAAATGGATAGCGGCGGCCTGGATTAGGCCGCTCCTCGACCTGGAGCCCCAGGTCACGACCGAGGGCCTCAGGGTGAGGTTACGCACCTGCTTCGTCAGTCTTGCCGATGCCCTGGAGGAGGGGGCGGAGCTGCTCGGTGAGGCAGACTTTTCTGACATCTGTTACGTGGTCCAGGCCCTTGGCGAGGAGGGCTGGCTGGAGGTAGCGGGGCTAGCAGGCCTGGGGGTGGGCTTCGCCCCCTTCGTCGCCCTGCAGCTGGCGGGACTCGTCTGGGGGAGGGTGGCGGACGTCGCCCTGTGCGCTGGCTGCCGGGAGCCCTTCTTGCCCACCAGGAAGCCCCGGCGGGGGGTGCGCCACTTCTGCAAGAGGTGCAGGGGTTCGCCCTTGCCGGCCAAGCTGAGAAAGCGGGACGAGCGGGCCCGCAAGCGCCACAGGGATGAGGTGTCCCATGGGGAAGCGCAGGGGTAGCGGCGAGGTGAGCATATACCGGCGCAAGGACGGGAGGTGGGCTGGGGCCATCACCCTCCCCGGTGGTGGCCGCAAGTATGTCTATGGCCGCACCTATCAGGAGGCCCGGCGCAAGCTAGAGGAGGCCCGCCGCCTGGTGGCGGAGGGGCTGCCCATGGGCCGGGAGCGGCTGAACCTGCGCCGCTACCTGCTAGACTGGCTAGGAGCGGTTCGGCCGTCGCTCCGGCCCCGCACCTGGCAGCGCTACGAGGAATGCGTCCGGCTCCACGTCCTGCCGGCGCTGGGCGACATCCCCCTAGTCCGTCTTTCGCCCGCCCATCTCCAATCGCTCTACGCCCAAAAGCTCCAGGAGGGCCTGTCGCCGGCCTCGGTGCGCCATGTCCATGCCGTCCTGAGGCGTAGCCTAGGCCAGGCGGAGGCCTGGGGGCTCCTGCCCCGCAACGTGGCCAGGCTGGTGAGGCCACCCCGCCGGGAGGGGCGCGAGATGGCCACCCTGACCCAGGAGGAGGTCCTGCGCCTGCTGGAGGCGGCCCAGGGCGACAGGCTAGCCGCCCTCTACACCCTGGCCCTGGCGACCGGCATGAGGCAAGGGGAGCTGCTGGCCCTCCGCTGGCGGGACGTGGACCTGGAGCGGGGCGTCCTCCAGGTGAGGGCGACCCTCCAGAGGACGCGGGAGGGCTTCGTTTTCGCCGAGCCCAAGACGGCCCGCAGCCGCCGCCAGGTGACGCTCGCCCCGGGGGCGGTGGAGGCGCTGAGGCGGCACCGGAGGGCCCAGCTGGAGGAACAATTGCGGGCCGGGGAGCTATGGGAGGACCATGACCTGGTCTTCTGCGACGAGCTGGGCAGGCCCCTCTCGGGCACCGCCGTCACCAAGCGCTTTCGCCGGCTGCTGGAGCGAGCGGGGCTGCCCCGCGTCCGCTTCCACGACCTGCGTCACACCGCTGCCAGCCACCTCCTGGCACGGGGGGTGCATCCCAAGGTGGTGGCCGACATGCTGGGCCACAGCACCGTGACTGTCACCCTCGACCTCTACAGCCATGTCGCCCCCTCCTTACACGAGGCGGCGGCCCAGGCCTTGGACGAGCTGGTAGGGCCGTAGCCCATTGCTGTCAAAATTGCTGTCAACGGCAGGCCTGCCCGCAGCGGCCGCTCTCTTTTGGCGCTCCAGAGGGGCCCTCCAAATACGGTTTTGGTGCCGGGGGTGGGGCTCGAACCCACACGCCGGGAGACCGGCAGCGGATTTTAAGTCCGCCGCGTCTGCCGATTCCGCCACCCCGGCACTAGGGCCTAGGCAGGCCCCTTCTCC
>Ga0079997_114901_pt1 | contig 21556 bp, 20 predicted proteins | sample PerSpoCPS_CMetaG_FD_69200 | JGI IMG/M metagenome (GOLD analysis project Ga0079997, IMG submission 69200) | Archaeal communities from Yellowstone National Park, Wyoming, USA - Perpetual Spouter C (PS_C) MetaG (SPADES assembly) (version 2) | ecosystem: Environmental > Aquatic > Thermal springs >... | reverse complement strand
CCCGACCCCCGGGGCGGGCGCTACCGCCTCTCCCAGTTCCAAGAGCCCCTTCTCGCCGTGGTCTTCATGTGCAACCACTGCCCCTACGTGAAGGGCTCCATCCGGGAGCTGGTGGACCTGGCCGAGGCCTACCGGGGCCAGGTGGCCTTCGTGGGCATCAACCCCAACGACTACGAGCGCTACCCCGAGGACAGCCCCGAGGGCATGGTGGCCTTCGCAAAGGAGCACGGCATCTTTTTCCCCTACCTTCTGGACGAGACCCAGGAGGTGGCCAAGGCCTACCGGGCCCTCCGCACCCCCGAGGTCTTCCTCTTTGACGAGCGCAGGCTCCTCCGCTACCACGGGCGGGTCAACGACAACCCCAAGTTTCCCGACCAGGTCCAAAGCCACGACCTGAAGGCCGCCATAGAGGCCCTCCTCCGGGGAGAAGAGCCCCCTCTAAAGGAGGCTCCGGCCATCGGGTGCACCATCAAGTGGCGGCCCGGCAACGAGCCCGAGGTCAAGATCGGCTGAGGCTGTGGTAGACTCCCTCCGGGCTTGGGCCCGGAGGTGAAGATGCGCGTACTGATCACGGGCGGCGCCGGCTTCATCGGGAGCCACATCGCCGAGGCCCTTCTGCGGGAGGGCCTCGAGGTGGCGGTATTGGACAACCTCTCCACGGGCAAGCGGGAAAACGTCCCCCCGGGGGTCCCCTTCTACCAGGTGGACCTGAGGGACGGGGAAGGGGTGGAGCGGGTCTTCCGGGAGTTCCGCCCCACCCACGTCTCCCACCAGGCGGCCCAGGCCTCGGTCAAGGTGAGCGTGGAGGACCCCCTTCTGGACTTCGCCGTGAACCTGGTGGGGGGGATGAACCTCCTGGAGGCCTGCCGGAGGCACGGCGTGGAGAAGCTGGTCTTCGCCTCCACCGGCGGGGCCATCTACGGGGAGGTGCCCGAGGGGGAGGCCGCCGAGGAGACCTGGCCCCCCAGGCCCAAAAGCCCCTACGCCGCCAGCAAGGCGGCCTTTGAGCACTACCTCTCCGCCTACGGGCAGAACTACGGCCTAAAGTGGGTCTCCCTACGCTACGGCAACGTCTACGGGCCCAGGCAGGACCCCCACGGGGAGGCGGGGGTGGTGGCCATCTTCGCCGAGCGGGTCCTTAAAGGGGAGCCCGTGACCCTCTACGCCAGGAGGACCCCGGGGGACGAAGGGTGCGTGCGGGACTACGTTTATGTGGGCGACGTGGCCGAGGCCCACACCCTGGCCCTGAAGGGGCTGGAAGGGGTCTACAACGTGGGCACCGGGGAGGGGCACACCACCCTCGAGGTCCTAAAGGCCGTGGCCGAGGCCGCCCTTAAGACCCCGGAGGTGGTCCACGCCCCGCCGCGCCCCGGGGACCTGGAAAGGAGCGTCCTCTCCCCCCTTAAGCTCATGGCCCACGGCTGGCGGCCGCGGGTGGGCTTCCGGGAGGGGATCCGCTTGACCGTGGAACACTTCCGGGGGCATTGACCTACCCCACCCCGGTATTCCACAATGAACCCCATGAGCGTGCGGTCCTTCAACCCAGCCTGGTTCGCCGCCGTCATGGGGGGAAGCGGGGTGGCCCTGGCCCTCAAGTCTTTCGGCCTCCTCCCTTTGGCCCTCGCGGCCTATGCCCTGACGGGCCTCCTCTTCGCCCTGAGCCTGGCCTTCTTCCTGGCCAAGCTCTTCCGCTACCCCGGCCAAGCCTGGCAGGACCTCCACCACCCCTTGCTTTCCCAGCTCTACGCCACCTTCCCCCTGGCCTTCCTCCTCTTCGGCCTGGCGAGCCTAAGGGTGGCGGGGCTTCCGGGCCTGGCCCTCGCCCTTTTCATCCTGGGAGCCCCCCTCGCCCTTTTCGCCAGCCTCCTCATCGGCTACCTGATCTTCACCCGGCTCCGCCTGCCCTTTGAGGCGGCCAACGGCACCTGGTTCATCCCCCCGGTCTCGGCCATCGTGGTGCCCCTAGCAGGAGGGCCCCTCCTCCCCCTCTTGGGTCCCTGGGCCCAGGAGGTCTACTTCGGGCTCCTCACGTTCCTTGGGCTTGGCCTCGTCCTCTTCCTCTGGGTGGGGGCCACCCTCCTGGGCCGCCTCTACGTCCACGAGCGCCCGGCCCCCGAGCTCGTTCCCTCCCTCTTCATCGGCCTCGCCCCGGTGGGGGTGGGGATCCTCGCCCCCCTCTCCCTCTTTGGGGGGGCCCGGGAGGCGGGGCTCTATGGGGGGAGCCTCGAGGGCTTCCTCCTCCTCGGGGCGGCCCTTTGGGGCCTGGGGGGCTGGTGGTTTGTCCTGGCCATGGCCCTCCTCCTGGAAAACCTCCTCCTCCACCGGGTGCGCCTGGCCTTCCAGCCGGGACTTTGGGGGCTGGTCTTCCCCCTGGCCGCCTTCACCCTGGGCACCCGGGCCCTGGCCGAGGGGTTGGAGAGCCGGGTCTTCGCCCTCCTCTCCTGGGGGCTACTTCTGGCGCTCCTTGCCTTCTACCTGCCCCTCCTCCTCCGCACCCTCCTGGCCTTCCTCCGGTTGGAGGTGCTGCAGCCAGCGCCGGGCCAGGCGCACCCGGGCCCTCAGGCCCGCTAGGGCCTTCTGGTCCTCCTTCAACCGCCTCTTGGCCCGGGAAAGGGCCTGGGCCCTGGCCTTAGGCCCCACGCCCCCCAGGACCTCCCTTCGGGCCAAGAAGGCGGGAAGGCTCATCCAGGAAAGGAGCTCTTCCCTATCTACCCCCAGAAGCTCGGGCCTGAGGCCGGGGAGGGCCCCCCGGACCCGGCGGTAGGCCTCGGGCAGGGGGACGCCCTTGCGCACCAGGAGGTCCACGGCCTCGGAGGCCAGGACCTCGGGGGAAAGCTCTTCCATGAGGGCCTCCTGGAGGAAGGCCCCCTCCTCCAAAGCGGCCCGGGTGAGCTCCAAGGCCGCCTCCCCCGCCTCCAAAGCGGCGGTCAGAGGCTCCAAGACCCCGGTGGAGTGGTCGTTGAGGTCGGTGAAGGGGGTGTTGTGGTTGAGGAAGGCCAGGGCCTCGAGGCTCCCCATAAGCCTGCCGGCGTAGATGCGGGCGTGCTCCAAGACCACGGGGTTTTGCTTTTGGGGCATGAAGCTGGAGCCCTGGGAAAGGCCCTCCCCCACCAAAAAGGCCCCCCGGCCCGCCCAGAAGAGGAGGTCGGTGAGGAGGCGGGAAAGGCTCGCCCCCAGGGCCCCTAGGGCGGCGGCCAGCTCCAGGGCGTAGTCCCCGGAGGCCACCGCGTCCAGGGTGTTCTCCACCGGGCCCTCAAAGCCCAAGAGGGCCGCCAGGCGCCTTCGGTCCACGGGGTAGGGGCACCCCGCCAGGGCGCTGGCCCCCAAGGGCGAGCGGTTCACGTTGCCGAGGGCCCGGAAAAGCCGCTCGGTGTCCCGGGAGAGGAGGCTTTCCACGCCCAGGAGGTAGTGGTCCAGGGTGGAGGGCTGGGCGGGGCGGTGGTGGGTGTGGAGGACCACAACCACCCCCTCCACCCGCGCCGCCAGGCGCAAAACGGCCCGCCGCAGGCGGAGGAGGTCCCCCAGAAGGGCCAGGGTCCGGTCCCTGAGGTAGGCCCGGAAGACGGTCAGGTCCAGGTCGTTGCGGGAAAGCCCCCGGCGCACCGCCCCCGCCACCTCCTCCCCCCAGTGCTCGGCGAGCTGGGCCTGGATGGAGAAGAAGACGTCCTCCACCTCCCCGGTGAAGCTGGGCAGGGGCAGGGTGCGGAGCTCCCTCAGGGCGGCCACCGCCTCCTTGGCGTGGGGAAGGCCCAGGCGGGCAAGCTCCAGGGCGTAGGCGGTGAGGGCGTCAAAGAAGTGGGGGACCAGGGCCTCCCGGGCCAGGCGGTAGTGCCGGGCCAGGACCCAGCGGCGGAAGACCCCGTGCCAGCCCATGCCCCTAGGCTACCGGTTCCAGTCCTTCAGGTAGCGGAAGGCCACGGGAAGCCCCACCCCCAGGCCGAAGAGGAGGTGGGCCGCCGTCTTCCCCAGCATGGCCGCCAGGAGGGGCATGGTCAAGGCCACGGCCAAGACCGCCCGGTAAGGCCTCCGGAAGAGGGCGGTGAGGAGGGCAAAGAGGGCGAGGGCCCATAGGAGGAGCCTGGGGTCCACGGCCAGGAGGACCCCCGCCCCGGGGGCCAGGGCCTTCCCGCCCCGGAAGAGGAGCCAGGGGGAGAAGGCGTGCCCCCACACCGCCCCCACGCCCCCCAGAAGCCCTCCCAAAGGGCTTCCGGAAACCCCTTCCCCCACCGCCACCGCCAGAGCCCCCTTGAAGAGGTCCAGAAGGAGGACAAAAAGCCCGGGGACGGGCCCCAGGAGGCGAAAGGCGTTCAGGGCCCCGGGGTTGCCCGAGCCCTCCTTCAGAAGGTCCTTTCCCCTCAAGGCCCCGAACCAGTAGGCCACGGGCAGGCTTCCCAGAAAATAGCCCAGGAGGAAGGGGGTCATGAAAGGGCGCGGCGCACCTGGTCCTGAAGCCGCAAGAGGGCGGCCTCGAGGCCCCGAAGCCGCAAGGGGGTGAAGAGCTCCTCCAGCCCCGAGCCCCGGTAAAAGGTGGGGGGAAGGGCTAGGACCGCTTCCGGGGATTCGCCCTCGAGGCCTTCTTTTAAGAGGCCGGCGAAGGCCTTCACCGTGGGGGCCTCGTCGGGCACGGCGAAGTGGAGGTGGACCCTCCCCTCCCGCACCTCCGCCTTTAGGGCGAAGGGGGTCTGGCACTCGGGCACGGGCTCCAGGGCCAGGCCTTCGGGGGGCGGGGGCACCTTTTTGGCGTAGTCCAGGAGGACCTGGGCCTTGAGCTCTCTGGGCAGGGAGCGGAAGAGGGCTAAGGCCTCCTCTAGGCGCTTGGGCATCATCCCCTAAGCTTACCCCCTGCCGGGCCGGGTGGGCCGGATCTCCATCTCGCTCAAAAGGGCCCTCTCCGGCATCTCCAGGGCGAAGAGGATGGCCCGGGCCACGTCCTCGGGGGCGAGCTTCCAGCCCTCCCCCACCGGGCTCCCGGCGAAGCCGGTGTCCACGGAGCCGGGCAGGACGTTCACCACCCGCACCCCCATCTCCCGTAGCTCCAGCATGGCGGCCCCCATGAGGCCCAAGAGGCCGAACTTGCTGGCGTTGTAGGCGGCCCCGCCCTTGAAGGCGTTCTTGCCCGCCAGGCTCCCCACGTTGACCACCACGCCCTGGGATCGCAGGAGGAGGGGAAGGGCGGCCTTGAGACCCAGGAAGGGGCCCACGAGGTTCACCTCCAAGACCTCCCGCACCTCCTCCTCGGAAAGCTCCGCCACCGGCTTCATGATGCCGATGCCGGCGTTGTTGATGAGGGCGAAAAGCCCGCCGAAGGCCTCCTCCATCCTTCCTACGGCCCTTTCCCAGTCCTCCCGCCGCCGCACGTCGCCGACGAGGGCCAAGGCCCCGGGGAGTTCCCGGGCCAGGGCCTCCAGCCTGGCCCCGTTCCGGGCGAGAAGCCCCACCCCATAGCCCCTGGCGTGGAGGAGCCGGGCCGTGGCCTCGCCGATGCCCCGGCTGGCCCCGCTGATGAGCGCCGCCTTCATGCCCCCAGGATAGCCCGGATCTCCCCAAGAAGGGCCTGGACCTGGGCCCTCAGGTCCTCCAGGCTCCCCCGGTTCTCCAGGACCCAGGTCGCCCGCCTGCGCTTCTCCTCCTCGGGCATCTGGGCCCTCTCCCGGGCCAGAACCTCCTCCCGGGAAAGCCCCGAGCGCGCCATGGCCCGCTTCAGGCGCTCCTCCAGGGGGGCCGCCACCAGGATGGTGCCCTGAAGCCTTCCCTCCCAGCCCTTCTCAAAGAGGAGGGGGATCTCCACGAAGACCAGGGGGGCCTCGAGGCGGGAAAGTTCTTCCTCAAGAAGCCTGCGCACCTCGGGGTGGATCAGTTCTTCCAGGGCCCTTAGCTTTTGCGGGTCCGAGAAAACGAGTTGGGCGAGCCGCCTCCGGTCCAGCTCCTCGCCCAAGAAGGCCTCGGGGAAGAGGGCCTTGAGCTCGGCCTTTTTGAGCTCCCGGGCCCTTTCCGAAAGCAGGTCAGCGTCCAGGACGGGGTAGCCCATCTCCCGGAGGAAGGCCGCCACCGTGCTCTTGCCGCTTCCGATGTTGCCGGTTAGGCCGATAATGATGGGGTGCTTCGCCTGATCGCCCATAGGGACTTCCCCTTTTATACCCCCAAGGGGGCCATCCCCGTGGGGGGGGCGCTAAGGGACCTCCTCCTGGGCAAAAGGCCCCTGGACCTGGACTTCGCCGCATGGGACCCGGAAAAAGCGGCGGAGGAAGCCAAAGCGCGCTACGGGGGCACCCTCTTTCCCCTGGACCCGGAGAGGGGCCACTACCGCCTGGTCGCAGGGGCCCTCACCCTGGACTTCACCCCCCTCGAGGGGAGCCCCGAAGAGGACCTCCTTCGGCGGGACTACCGGGTAAACGCCCTCCTCTGGCTCAAGGGCAGGGTCTTCGGCCTTCCGGGGGCCAAAGAGGACCTCGGGAAGCGCCTTCTCGTCCCCGTGCGGGAGGAAAACCTGTACGCCGACCACCTAAGAAGCCTAAGGGGAGTGCGCCTAGCGGCCACCCTGGGCCTGGGCCTCCCTCCGGAAACCAGGCGGGCCCTCGCCCGCCACGCCCGCTTCCTCCAGGAAAACCCCTCCGCCCTCCCCGCCCGGGAGCGGGTGCGGGAGGAACTGGCCAGGCTCCTCCTCGGCAAAAGGGCTCCTTTTGGCCTTCGCCTCCTGGAGCGGACGGGGCTTCTAGGGGTCTACCTCCCGGAGCTCACCCACCTGGTGGGCCTCCACCAGGGCGGGGTCCACCACCTCCCGGCCTGGGAGCACACCCTTTCCGTCCTCTTCCACCTCCTCTGGCTCTGGCCTGAGGCCCCCCTCGAGGCCCGCCTGGCCGCCCTCTACCACGATGCCGGCAAGCCCTTGCCCCGCCGCTATGACCCCGAGGTGGGCCGCTACCGCTTCTTCGGCCACGCCGAGGTGGGGGCGGAGATGGCCAAAGCGGCCCTCTTTTGGCTCCGCTTCCCCAAGGAGGTGGTGGAAAAGGCGGCCCACCTGGTGCGCCGCCACATGGACCGCCCCCCCGAGGGGACCAAGGCCCTCCGCCGCTTCTACTTCAAGCGAAGGGACCTCCTCCCCGCCCTCCCCTACCTGATGGCGGCGGACCGCCTCGCGGCCAAGGGGGTGGAGGCCGAGGCCTGGCCCCTCCTCGAGGCCTTTCGGGAAGCCCTGAAGGCGCCCCTCCCCCAGGAGCCCCTCCTCTCCGGGGAGGAGGTCATGGCCCTTTTGGGCCTGAGGCCCGGCCCCCTGGTGGGGGAGGCCCTCAAGGCGCTCCTGGAGGCCCAGGCGGAGGGGAGTGTAGCGAGCCAGGAAGAGGCCAGGCGCTTTCTCCTATATTGGAGGGATGGAAGGACGGCTCAGGCTACGCCAGCCCCAGATCACCCCGGTTGAGGGCGGGTTTCTCCTCACCGACCCCTACGGGGTCTACGAGAAGCCCTTGGCCCTCACCGAAGGGGGCCTCTTCCTCCTCTCCCTAATGGAGGGGAGGACCCTGGAGGAGGTCCAGGAGGAGGTCTTCAAGGCCCACGGGGTCTTGGTGCCCAGAAAGGAGTTGGAGGAGCTCGTGAAGGCCCTGGAGGAGGCGGGCCTCCTCCTCACCGAGAGGGTGCAGGAAAGGCTCAGGGAAGAAGAGGCCAAGCTCAAAAGGGAAAGGCCCATGCGCCTGGCGGGCCTCTCCTACCCACAAGGGGAGAAGGAAGCCCGGGCCTTCCTGGAGGCCTTCCGGGCCGCCTACCCCGGCGAGGGGAAGGAGGCGGAGGTCCTCCTCCTCCCCCACCTGGAGCCCGCCCGCATCCCCGAGGCCTACGGGGCGGCTTTGGCCGTTTTGGAGCGGACCCCGGAGCCCGAGCGCATCTACCTGGTGGGGGTGGCCCACAGGCCCCTGGAGGCGAAGGCGGCCGCCCTCCCCGTCCCCTTCCACACCCCCTTTGGCCCCATGGAGCCCGACCTCCCCGCCCTCCAGGCCCTGGACGCCCTCCTCCCCTACGAGCTCTTCAACACCCCCCTGGCCTTCCGGGAGGAGCATAGCCTAGAGCTTCCCCTCTTCTTCCTGAAGGGGCGATACAGAGGGGCCCGCCTCGTCCCCCTGCTGGTGGGAAGACGGGGCCCAGAGCTGGGGGAGGCCCTCAGGGTGGTCCTCAAGGACCACCCCGGCCTGGTGGTCCTGGCCGTGGACCTCTCCCACGTGGGCCCCAGGTTCGGGGACGAGCCCCTGAGCCGCCCCCTGGCGGAGGAGGCCAGGCGGCGGGACCTGGGCTTTCTGGAGCGGCTCGCCCAGGGAGAGCCCGAGGCCGCCTTGGCCTTCCTGGGGGAAAACCCCACCCGCATAGACGCCACCGAGGTGGTGGGAAGCCTCGCCCCCCTCCTCCGGGGCAGGCGCGGGGAGGTCCTGGCCCACCGCCTGGACCTCGAGGCCCCCACCTTAAGCGCGGTGGGGGCCGGAACCTTGGCCTTTTAAGTACCCCGCCGTGGCAAGAGCCACGGCGGAGGCCCCACAAGGACGTACCGTAGCCAGCAATGGGTAGCCACCCCAGGAACTTTTTGCCGGGGCCCCCATGCTGGCGCAAGCCAGCATGGGGTGGTATTGGGGGCCCCTAGCGCCGCCTTTTGCGGCGGGGGCGGGTCTTTTCCGGGCGGTTCTCCTTGGGCTGCCACTCGCCGAAGTAAATCGTGTTGACCGTGGCCCGCTCGGGACGGGTGTCCCGGGCCCGGTCCTTGGGGGGTCCGACCACTTTCCTCATGTCCACCTCCTCTTCTTTCCTCTTCGTGGATGCCTCCACGTAGGGCACCAGGTCAATCTGCCTGAGCCTGGGGTTGGCGGCGGCGATGACCACCTCCATCTCGTCCCCCAGGCGGATCCTCTTCCCTTTGGGGCCCAGGAGGGCCATGGCCTCCTCGCTGTAGGTGTAGGGCCCCAGGGCCTCGAGGCGCAAAAGCCCCTCCACCCCGTTTCTTAGCATGACGAAGGCCCCGAAGCCCGCCACCCCGGTCACCTTCCCCTTGAAGCGCTCCCCCAGGTGGAGCTCGGCCCACTTGGCCATGTAGTACTTGGTGAGCTCCCTCTCGGCGGCCTCGGCCTTGCGCTCCATCTCCGAGGCGTGCTCGGCGATGGCGGGGAACTGGGAAAACCACGTGGCCTTCCGCTTCTCCGTCAGGGTGCGCCGCATGGAGGCCCTTAAGACCCGGTGGACCACCAGGTCCGGGTAGCGGCGGATGGGGCTCGTGAAGTGCAGGTAGTGCTCCATGGCCAGGCCGAAGTGGCCCAGGTTCTCCGGGGCGTAGCGGGCCAGCCTAAGGGAGCGGAGGACCAGATTGGCCACCACGGGCTCCTCGGGGCGGCCCTTGGCCTCGAGGAGAACCTTCTGCAGGGCCTTGGCCGAGACCTTCTCCGGCAGGGTGTAGCCGAGGCGCTGTAGGGCCTGGCGAAGCTTGCTGTAGGCCTCCTCCAGGGGCTCCTCGTGGACCCGGAAAAGCCCGGGAAGCCCCCGTTTCACCAGGTGCTCGGCCACCAGCCGGTTGGCGAGGAGCATGAGCTCCTCAATGAGGCTCCTGGCCCGGGGCTCCTCCTGGGGGATGAGGCGCAGGGTGCCCCCCTCCACCTCCACCTTCACCTCGGGGAAGCTGAAGTCCAAAGAGCCCTCCTTCAGGCGCTTCTCCCGCATCCTCTGGGTGAGGTCCAGAAGAAGGCTCAGGTCCTCGGTTAAGAAGGCGTGCTCCTCGGGGAGGCCAAACCCCTCGGCGAAGGCCTCCACCTCGGTGTAGGTGAGGCGGGCCACGCTCCTGATGACCCCCTCGGCGAAGCGGACCCTCTTGACCTCCAGGTCCTCGCCGAGGTCCACCAGGACCGAGAGGACGAGGCGGTCCTCCCCCGGCCTCAAGGAAGAGACCCCGTTGGAGAGCCTCTCGGGGAGCATGGGGAGGACCCGGCCCGGCAGGTAGACGCTGGTGCCCCTCAAGAAGGCCTCCTGGTCCAGGGGGCTTCCCTCCTTCACGTAGAAGGAGACGTCGGCGATGTGGACGCCCACCCGGTAGCCCTTGGGGAGGCGCTCTATGTGGATGGCGTCGTCAAAGTCCTTGGCGTCCACCCCGTCAATGGTGAAGACCCGAAGGGCGCGGAAGTCCTGCCGCCTCCTTAGCTCCTCCTCGGGGATGGCCAGGGGGATGGCCTCGGCCTCCTTTAAGACCTCCTCTGGGAACTCGGCCCGGAGGCCGTACTTGGCGATGACGGCCTCGGTCTCCGTCTCCGGGGCGTCCCCTTCGCCCAGATACTCCAGGAAGACCCCGTAGGGGCGCTTCTCGTAGTGGACCTGGACCACGATGCGGCTTCCCCGCTTGAGGCCCTCCAGGCCTTCGGGGAGAAGCCTTAGCTCGGGGAGGCCCGGCTCATCGGGGATGAGGACGGCGTACCCCCGCCTATAGTCCAAGGTGCCCACCACCCGCTCCCTGGCCCGCTTTAAGACCCGCTCCACCACCCCAAAGGGCCTGCCGTCCCGGCCCGGGGGCATGACCCGGGCCTCCACCAGGTCGTCGGGCCAGGCGTCCCCCGTGTACCCCGGGGGGATGAAGAGGTCTTTCTCGGGCAGGCGCACGAAGCCGTACCCGTCCCGGTGCAGGCTGATGGGGCCCTGGACCCGGCTCGGGAGAAAGTACTGGCTCCCCTTCTTCTCTAAAAGCCCTTCCCGCACCAGGGCCTTCAGGTAGGCCTTGGCCTCCCTTTTGGAAAGCCCAAAGCGGTGGAGGATCTCCTCCAGCCGGTGGGGCTTGCCGCTTTTCTTGAAAAACTCCAGTAAGGTTTCCCGCATTTTATCCTAAGAGGCCCTCGAGGGCCTTCTCCGTGGCCTCAAGGCTTTCGGAAAAGGCCGAAAGGGCCTCGTCCACGTGCTCCCGGCCGATGATCAGGGGGGGCTCCAGGCGCACCACCTTGGGGTTGTTGAGGCCGAAGGCGGTGATGACCCCCCGCTCGGCCAGCTCGGCCACCACCAAAGCCCCGATGTCGGCGTCGGTGAACTCCACCCCGAGCATCAGCCCCCGGCCCCGCACGTCCTCTATGAGGTGGGGGTACCGGGCCTTTAGGGCCTTAAGCCCCTCCATGAGGAGGCCCCCCATCTCCAGGGCCCTCCTGGGCAGGTCCTCCTCCAGGGTAACCTCAATGGCCGCCAAGGCCGCCGCCGCCGCCAGGGGGTTGCCGCCGAAGGTGGAGGAGTGGAAGAGGGGGTTCTGCTTGAAGATCTCAAAGACCTCCCGCCGCCCCACGCAGGCCCCGATGGGCATGACCCCGCCCCCCAGGGCCTTGGCCAGGGTCATGAGGTCGGGGGCCACGCCCTCCCAGTCCACCCCGAAGAGCCTGCCGGTGCGGCCCAGGCCGGTCTGGACCTCGTCGGCGATCATGAGGACCCCCCGCTTGCGGGTGATCTCCCGCACCCCCCGGAGGTAGCCCTCGGGAGGCACCCGGATTCCCCCTTCCCCCTGGATGGGCTCCACGATGACGGCGGCCGTATCCCCGTCTATGGCGGCCTCGAGGGCCTCGAGGTCCCCATAGGGGACCACCTTGACGCCGGGGAGGAGGGGCCTGGCCGGGTCCTGGTACTGGGGCCTGGGGGTGAGGGAGAGGGCCCCCATGGTCTTGCCGTGGAAGCCCCCCTCGGTGGTGATGATCCCCGGCTTGCCGATGTAGGCCCGGGCCAGCTTGATGGCGGCCTCCACCGCCTCGGTCCCGGAGTTGCCGAAGAAGACCATCTCCAAGCCCTCGGGGGTGATCTCGGCCAGCTTGGCCGCCAGCCTGGCCGTGGGCTCGGAGACCAGAACCCGCACCGACATGGGCATGCGGGCCAGTTGGGCCATCACCGCCTCCACCACCTTGGGGTGGCGGTGGCCCAGGTTCAGGGTGCCGTAAAGGCCGAGAAAGTCCAGGTAGCGCTTGCCGGTGGTGTCCCAGACGTAGGGCCCCTCGGCGTGGGACTCCACCCGGTCCAGACCGGTGAAGCGGAGAAGGCCGGCGAGCCCTGGGTTGATGTGGCGCTCAAAGAGGGAGAAGGGGGAAAGGTCCATGCCGCTACGCTACCCTAAGTTTAGCACACGCAAGGCCCTCAGGATGTCCTCGGGGATGCGGGCGGCCCGCCCGCCCACCTGGCAGAGGTGGCGGGTGAACCCCTCGGCGAGGAGGGCCTCCCCCCGCAAAACCCGGTAGCGGAAGAGGAGGGCCCGGGAGGAAACCTCCGCCAGGCGGGTCCGGACCTCCACCACCTCGCCGAAGCGGGCGGGGCTCCGGAAGGTGAGGCCCAGCTCCACCACAGGGAAGTACACCCCCCTGGCCTCCACCAGGTGGTAGGGAAGCCCCGCCTCCTCCAGAAACTCCACCCGGGCGGCCTCCAGGTAAACGGCGTAGACCGAGTGGTGGACCACCCCCATCTGGTCCGTCTCCGCGTAGCGCACCTTGATCAGGGTTCGGGATTCCACGGCAGAAACTCCAGACGGGGCAGGCGCCTCAAGCGCACCCGCCGCCCCAAAGCGCTCGCAAGCCGCCTCTCGGCGTGGGCCAGGGCCTCGAGGGCCCCCTCCTGGTCCCGGAAGGCCTCCACGTAGACCGAAAGCAGGCCGCCGTCCGGGGAGAGGCGGGCGGCCTCCACGGTGAGGAGGAAGAGCCTAGGGTCCTCCAGGGCCTGGATCTCCTCCGCCAAAATCCGCCTAAGCCGCTCCTCCAGGTGGGCCTTCCCGTAGCTCACGCCCTCAGCTTACCCCCGGGCCAGGGCCTCCACCACCCGGGCCAGCTCCTGGGCCACCGCCTCCGCGCCTTCCTCGGCCTCCACCATGACCCGGATCAGGGGCTCGGTGCCCGAGGGGCGCACGCTCACCCGGCCCCGGCCCGCAAGCCGCCTCGTTGCCTCCTCTATGGCCGCCTTGAGCCTGGGGTCCTCCATGACCCGCGCCTTGTCCTCCACCCGCACGTTAAGGAGGACCTGGGGGTACATGGGAAGCCGCTCGTACCATTCGGAGAGGTCGCCCCCCAGGGTCTTCAGGGCCTTCAGGGTGAGGAGGGCGGAAAGGAGCCCGTCCCCCGTGGTGTGGTGGCGGCGGAAGATGACGTGGCCCGAGGGCTCCCCCCCGAGGTGAAGGCCCTTCTCCTTCAGCATTTCCAGAACGTAGCGGTCCCCCACCTGGGCCCGGTGGAAGGCCAGGCCCCGCTCTCTAAGGGCCACCTCGAGGCCCATGTTGCTCATGACCGTGCCCACCACCCCAGGCTCGCCGAAGGCCAAAGCGGTGAGGTAGAGGATGTGGTCCCCGTGGAAAAGCCGCCCCTTGCGGTCAATGAACTGGACCCGGTCCCCGTCGCCGTCAAAGGCGATGCCCAGGTCCAGCCCTAGCTCCACCACGAAGCGGGAAAGGGCCTCGGGGTGGGTGGAGCCGCACCCCTTGTTGATGTTCCTGCCGTCGGGCGTGTTGAAGAAGGCCATGACCTCGGCCCCCGCCCTCTGGAAGACCTTGGGGCCCACCCGGTAGGTGGCCCCGTGGGCGAGGTCCAGGCCCATCTTCAGGCCCGTGAGGTCCGGGGCGTGTTCCAGGAGGAAGTCCATGTAGATGCGCTCGGCCTCGCGGAAGTCCCCCACGGTACCGATGCCCCGGGTGGGGTGAGCCTCGTCCAGAAGCGCCTCTATGGCCTCTTCGGCCTCGTCGGGGAGCTTCTCCCCCGAGGGGCCGAAGAACTTGATGCCGTTGTCCTGGTAGGGGTTGTGGCTGGCGGAGATCATGGCTCCGGCGGTGGCCCCCAGGCGGCGGGTGAGGTGGGCCACCCCCGGGGTGGGCAGGACCCCCAGGTGCTCCACCCGTACCCCCTGGCTCATGAGGCCCGCCGCCAACGCGGCCTCCAAGAGGTCCGAGGACTCCCGGGTGTCCTTGGCCAGGAGGACCACGGGCCTAGGGCTTTCCTGGCGGAAGTAGGCCCCCGCCGCCTGGCCTAACCTCAGGACGAACTCCGGGGTCAGGGGGGGCTTGCCCGCCTCTCCCCGCACCCCGTCGGTACCGAAGTAGCGCCTCATGGGGGAAACTATACCGCCAAAGAAGGGAGGCCTTGCTGTAGAATGGGCGTGTGAAACACCTCCCCAAGCCCCAGCCATGGAGGTCCCCATGAAAGCGGGTTTCCTCGCCGCCTGGCCCCTCGTCCTGGGCTACTTTCCCGTGGCCGTGGCCTTCGGCCTTTTGGGCCGGGAAGCGGATTTAAGCCCCTGGGAGATCCAGATGGTCTCCCTCCTGGTCTTCGCCGGGGCCAGCCAGTTCGCCCTGGTGGGCCTCGTGGCCCAGGGGACACCTCCTTTGCTGGCGGCGGGACTTGGCCTCCTCCTCAACCTGCGCCACGCTTTCTACGGCCCCGCTTTGAGGCCCTACCTGCGGGGAGGCCCCCTCGAGGCCTTCCTCCTCACCGACGAGGTCTTCGCTCTGGCCCTCAAGACCCTGCCCCACCTGCCCGAGGAGGAGCGGCGGGCCCACTTCCTGGGCCTGGGCCTTGGAGCCTACCTCTCCTGGAACCTGGGGACCCTTTTAGGAAGCCTGGGGGCCGAGGGGCTAAAGGGGCTTTCCCAGGCCTTTGGCTTCGCCCTCCCCGCCCTCTTCTTCCTCCTGGCCCTCCCCCACCTCAGGAACCGGGTCGCCCTCCTGGCCGGGGGAGTGGCCCTGGTCCTCCACCTCCTGGGGCAGACCGCCTTGGGCCTGGTCCTGGCCGGGGCCTTGGGCCTTCTTGGGAGGCGGCCATGACCTTGGCTGTTCTCTTCCTGGCCCTAGGCACCTTTCTCATCCGCTTTCTCCCTTGGCGGAAGCCGGGGAGGCTCCACCTGGGCCAGGCGGGACCCGCCCTGGTGGTGGCCCTCTTTCTGGTCTCCGCCTTCAGCCCGCCCCCTTCCTGGGCCTGGCTAAAGACCCTGGCCGCTTTGGGGGCCACCTATCTGGCGGAAAGGCTCTTGCGCAACCTAGGCCTGGCCGTCCTCGTGGGCATGGTCCTTTACGCCCTCTTCTAGCCCTTGGCGGAGAGCCAGTCCTCCCCTATCCCCACCTCCAGGCCAGGGGATACACCCCCTCCATGACCTCCTTGGCCAGCCGGGCCACGGCCTCCGCCCTCTCTTTTGGGGCCTCGAGGACCAGCTCGTCGTGGACCTGAAGGCGCATCCGGGCCCCCAGGACAGGTGGCGGGGTTTTTCGCCCCTTGATTTACTAAGCGCACTGAGTAAAAATACTCTCTGTGCTGAGCAAAAACACCTTTACCCGTCCCCAAGCCCAGGAACTGCTAAGGCGGCTCAAGGCGCCCCGCCACCTGCTGCAGGTGGTCCTAGGCCCCAGGCAGGTGGGCAAGACCACCCTGGCCCTACAGGTGGCCCAGACCTCCGGCCTTCCCTACCACTACGCCTCCGCCGATGAACCCACCCTCAAGGAAGCCCCCTGGCTGGAAACCCAGTGGACCCTGGCCCGCCGCTTGGCGCAGACGGGGGAAGCCCTCCTGGTCTTGGACGAAGTCCAGAAGGCGTTGGGCTGGTCGGAGACCCTAAAGCGCCTCTGGGACGAGGACACCCTCCAGGGCCTCCCCCTCAAGGTGGTCCTCTTGGGTTCCTCTCCCCTACTCCTGCAGAAGGGCCTTTCGGAAAGCCTTGCTGGCCGCTTTGAGGTCCTTCACCTCCCCCACTGGACCTTTTACGAGATGGAGCGGGCCTTCGGGTACACCCTCCCCGAGTACCTCTACTTCGGGGGGTACCCGGGCGCGGCCCCCTTGCGGGAAGAACCGGAAAGGTTCGCCCGCTACATCAAAGACGCCCTTATGGAGACCACCCTGGGACGCGATATCCTGCTCCACGCTCGGGTGGAGAAACCCGCCCTCCTAAGACGGGTTTTGGAGCTCGGCCTCCTCTACAGCGGCCAGGTGCTCTCCTACACAAAGATGCTGGGACAACTCCAGGATGCCGGGAACACGGTGACCCTGGCCCATTACTTGGAGCTCTTAGAAGGGGCGGGCCTCCTAGCCGCCCTGCAGAAGTACGCCGCCGAGCCCTTCCGGCGCCGCGCCTCGAGCCCCAAGCTCCTGGCCCTTAATACGGGGCTCATCACGGCGGTCTTGGGGCTTTCCCCAAAGGAGGTGTGGGCGGACGCCGCCCTCATGGGGCGGCTCGTGGAAACCGCCGTGGGCGCCCACCTTCTGGCCCACGCCCCCCACGGGGGCTTTGAGGTGTACTACTGGCGGGAAAGGGACCAGGAGGTTGACTTCGTCTTAAAGAAGGGAAAGCGCCTCCTGGCTTTGGAGGTCAAAAGCGCCCCTTCCCAAAGGACCAAAGGGCTAAAAGCCTTCACCCAGGCCTTTGGAGGAAAGGGGCTACTCCTGGGCCCAGGGGGTATCCCCCTGGAAGCCTTCCTTCGGGAGGACCCCCTGGCCTTTCTTTAGGGCAAAAAACCCTCATACCCTTGTTTCCTGTTTCCTTCGGCCCACCATGCCTGGAAACTTCCTCAGAAACCTTTTGCCGGGGCCCCCATGCTGGCTTGGGCCAGCATGGGGTGGTATCACTCCTTGGCGGAGAGCCAGTCCTCCCCTATCCCCACCTCCACCTCCAGGGGCACGGCCAGGGGATACACCCCCTCCATGACCTCCTTGGCCAGCCGGGCCACGGCCTCCGCCCTCTCTTTTGGGGCCTCGAGGACCAGCTCGTCGTGGACCTGAAGGAGCATCCGGGCCCCCAGGACAGGTGGCGGGGTTTTTCGCCCCTTGATTTACTAAGCGCACTGAGTAAAAATACTCTCTGTGCTGAGCAAAAACACCTTTACCCGTCCCCAAGCCCAGGAACTGCTAAGGCGGCTCAAGGCGCCCCGCCACCTGCTGCAGGTGGTCCTAGGCCCCAGGCAGGTGGGCAAGACCACCCTGGCCCTACAGGTGGCCCAGACCTCCGGCCTTCCCTACCACTACGCCTCCGCCGATGAACCCACCCTCAAGGAAGCCCCCTGGCTGGAAACCCAGTGGACCCTGGCCCGCCGCTTGGCGCAGACGGGGGAAGCCCTCCTGGTCTTGGACGAAGTCCAGAAGGCGTTGGGCTGGTCGGAAACCCTAAAGCGCCTCTGGGACGAGGACACCCTCCAGGGCCTCCCCCTCAAGGTGGTCCTCTTGGGTTCCTCTCCCCTACTCCTGCAGAAGGGCCTTTCGGAAAGCCTTGCTGGCCGCTTTGAGGTCCTTCACCTCCCCCACTGGACCTTTTACGAGATGGAGCGGGCCTTCGGGTACACCCTCCCCGAGTACCTCTACTTCGGGGGGTACCCGGGCGCGGCCCCCTTGCGGGAAGAACCGGAGAGGTTCGCCCGCTACATCAAAGACGCCCTTCTGGAGACCACCCTGGGACGCGATATCCTGCTCCACGCTCGGGTGGAGAAACCCGCCCTCCTAAGACGGGTTTTGGAGCTCGGCCTCCTCTACAGCGGCCAGGTGCTCTCCTACACAAAGATGCTGGGACAACTCCAGGATGCCGGGAACACGGTGACCCTGGCCCATTACTTGGAGCTCTTAGAAGGGGCGGGCCTCCTAGCCGCCCTGCAGAAGTACGCCGCCGAGCCCTTCCGGCGCCGCGCCTCGAGCCCCAAGCTCCTGGCCCTTAATACGGGGCTCATCACGGCGGTCTTGGGGCTTTCCCCAAAGGAGGTGTGGGCGGACGCCGCCCTCATGGGGCGGCTCGTGGAAACCGCCGTGGGCGCCCACCTTCTGGCCCACGCCCCCCACGGGGGCTTTGAGGTGTACTACTGGCGGGAAAGGGACCAGGAGGTTGACTTCGTCTTGAAGAAGGGAAAGCGCCTCCTGGCTTTGGAGGTCAAAAGCGCCCCTTCCCAAAGGACCAAAGGGCTAAAAGCCTTCACCCAGGCCTTTGGAGGAAAGGGGCTACTCCTGGGCCCAGGGGGTATCCCCCTGGAAGCCTTCCTTCGGGAGGACCCCCTGGCCTTTCTTTAGGGCAAAAAACCCTCATACCCTTGTTTCCTGTTTCCTTCGGCCCACCATGCCTGGAAACTTCCTCAGAAACCTTTTGCCGGGGCCCCCATGCTGGCTTGGGCCAGCATGGGGTGGTATCACTCCTTGGCGGAGAGCCAGTCCTCCCCTATCCCCACCTCCACCTCCAGGGGCACGGCCAGGGGATACACCCCCTCCATGACCTCCTTGGCCAGCCGGGCCACGGCCTCCGCCCTCTCTTTTGGGGCCTCGAGGACCAGCTCGTCGTGGACCTGAAGGAGCATCCTGGCCCCCACTTCCTCCAGCCTGGGGAAGAGCTTCACCATAGCCAGCTTCATGAGGTCGGCGGCGGTGCCCTGGACGGGCATGTTGAAGGCCATGCGCTCGGCCGCCTCCCGCACGCTCTTCACCCGGGCCTCTAGGTCTGGCACGTAGCGGCGGCGGCCGAAGAGGGTCTCCACGTACCCCCGCCGCCTGCCCTCCTCCAGGGTCTTCTCAATCCAGGCCCGCACCTTGGGGAAGCTCTGGAAGTAGCGCTCAATGAAGGCCTGGGCCTCCTCGTAAGGGATGGCTAGCTCCTGGGAGAGGCGGTGGGCCGACATGCCGTAGAGGACCCCGAAGTTGATGGTCTTGGCCGCCCGGCGCATCAGGGGGTCCACGGCCTCCCGGGGGACGCCGAACATCCAGCTGGCGGTCTCCGTGTGGATGTCCCGCCCCTCCTGGAAGACCCGGATCAGGTTCTCGTCGCCGGAGAGGTGGGCCAGCACCCTGAGCTCTATCTGGCTATAGTCCAAGGCCACCAATAGCCACCCCTCCTCGGCGATGAAGGCCCGGCGGATCCTCTGCCCAAGCGGGGTGCGGACGGGGATGTTCTGGAGGTTGGGATCGGAGCTACTTAGCCTTCCCGTGGCCGTGGCCGTCTGGTTGAAGCGGGTGTGGAGGCGGCCCGTCCTGGGGTGGATGAGGTCCGGCAAGGGGTCAATGTAGGTGCTCTTCAGCTTGGTGAGCTCCCGGTACTGCAGGATCTTCTCCACGATGGGGTGGGCCTCGCGGAGGGCCTCCAGGACGGCGGCGCTGGTGGAGCGCTTGCCGGTCTTCTCCGTCTTGCCGATGGCGGGAAGCCCTAGCTCGTCAAAGAGGACCCTTTCCAGCTGGTCCCGGGAGTTGAGGTTGAAGGGGTGGCCGGCCAGGCGGAAGACCTCGGCCTCGAGGCGGGCGATCTCCTCGGCCACCTCCAGGGACAAGGCCCTGAGGTAGGCCACGTCCAGGCGCACCCCCGTGGCCTCCATGTGGGCCAGGACAGCGGAAAGGGGCCTCTCCACCTCCCGGTAAAGCCAAAGGAGCCTCTCCTCCCCCTCAAGCCTCCCCCACAGGTTGGCGAAGAGCCTCTCGGAAAGGGCGGCCCGCTCCCCCGCCTCCTCCGTCCACTCCCCGCCGTAGCGCCGGGCCACCCCCTCGGGGGTGGTGTTGGAAGGGTCCAGGAGGTAGGCGAGGAGCATGGGGTCGTCGCCGGGCGGGAGGCCAAGACCTTCCCTCAGGGCCAGAACGCTCAGGTCTTTGGCGAGAAGCCCCCGCGCCTCCTTCAGGTCCCTGAGGGCTTTATAAGGCTCGGGGGCCCGGTGGACCCGGCCCTCCCTGGCGGCGGCCAGGGCCAGAAGATCGGCCCACATGGGCTCCTTGCGGGAAAGCACGAAGCCCACGAAGGCCCCTTCCGGTGGGGGCCAGGGGGCCTCCTCCAGGGCCTTGGGGCTTTCCAGGAGGCCGAACTCGTGGAGGAGGCTGCCAAACTCAAGCCTCTCCAGAAAGGCCCTAAGCCTCTCCCGGTCGGGCTCCCGCCTTTTGGCGAAGTCCACCTCCAGGGGCAGGTCGGTGCACACCTTGGCCAGGTCCCAGGAGAGCTTCAGATCGTCCATGTGGGCCAGGATCTTCTCCCGGATGGCGGGCTTCAGCCGGTCCAGGTTCTTGAGGAGCCTTTCCAGACTCCCCCACTCCTCCAGAAGCTTTCTCGCCGTCTTCTCCCCGATGCCCTTGACCCCGGGAAGGTTGTCGGACTCGTCCCCGGTCAGGGCCCGGTAGTCGGCCCACTGGTCGGGCCTCAGGCCGTACTTTTCCCAGAGCCAGGCCGGGGTGATGAGGTACCCCTCGGGGTGGAGGACATGGATGCGGTCGGAAAGAAGCTGGTAAAGGTCTTTGTCGGCGGTGAGGATGCGGACCTCGTAGCCCTCCTTTTCCGCCTTCTTGGCCAGGCTGGCCAGGACGTCGTCCGCCTCGTAGCCCGGGACCTCGAGGCGCACCAGCCCCAGGAGGTCCACCAGCTCCTTGATGAGGGCGAGTTGCCGGGGAAAGTCCTCCGGCGTGGGGGCCCGGCCCGCCTTGTACCCCTCGTAGGCCTCGTGGCGGAAGGAGGGGGCCTTGGCGTCAAAGACCACGATCACCGAGTCCCCGTCCTCCTTGAGGGCCTTGAGGAGGCTCTTGGCGAAGCCGTAGACCGCCTGCACCGGCTCCCCCCGGCTGGTGGTGAGGCCCTTCAGGGCGTGGAAGGTGCGGTAGGCCAGGTGGTGGCCGTCCACCAGGAGGACCCAGCCCTTGGGCTCAAAGAGGGGCAGCATCCCCTCCATGTTACCCTTCCACCACCCGCCCCCGGGTAGCGTCCTGAAGGGCTTTTAGAAACGCCTCCCTCTCCCCCTCGGGAAGGGCCAGCTGGAACCGAACGCCCTCAGGCAGGTAGACCTGGTCAGTAAAAGTGCACATTAGTGCACCCCGGCCCTCCACCAGGATGAGGACCTAAGCCTACCTTCCACCCCTCCCACAATCCGTGTGTCAGCGAAGCTAGGTGTAGGATGGGCTTGAGGGGGGAAAGGTCCCTGGGCACCTCAAGCCCGAGAAGGGGAAGGAAGAGGCCTACCCTCAGGACCCGCCAGGAATGGGCACCGGAGGGGTTCCTTCCCTTGGTTACCCCCTTCCGGCTCCCCGGCGAGCCCTGAAGGCTTGAGACGAGGGTCAGGGCGGCCTTGGCCTTCCCCATGTCCCGGGAAAGCCTCCGCCTGTGGTAGGGGTTCTTCTCCGCACCCCTCAGGCTCTGAAGTTCCTGAAGGCGGTTCCCGTAGAACCCCTGGACGTGGGCGAGAAACGCGTCGTCCTTGAGGAGCGCCTCGTACCCCTTGGGAAGCTTCTCCTCAAACCCCAGGGCTCTACGGCCGATGACGTAGGCCGCGGCCACGTCCTTGGAGAGGTGAAGCAGGGGGGCGTACTTGAGCATCCCGATGGTGGAGGTGTCCTGGGGGTTCACCTCCAGGACCTCCACGCCCCGCTTTCGGGCCAGGGAGTGGACCTTCGCCAGCAGGGACCGGTAGGCGAAGCGGTGCTGGTTGCGGCGAAATGTCGGCCTGAGCCATCGCCCCTCTTGGACTTCCTGAGGTATTTGAGGCGCTCCGTGGCGACGGCGACCCCGTGTTCCTCAGCCAGGGCCACCACCTGGTGGGCGACCTTCCAGAGGAGGAGTTCCTTAGCTCCCTTGTTGGGAGCCCGGTCCACCTCCTCCAGGGAGAGGGTGAGGTGGCGCTTCAGGTTCCCGTCAGGGG
>Ga0079997_117916_pt1 | contig 21882 bp, 27 predicted proteins | sample PerSpoCPS_CMetaG_FD_69200 | JGI IMG/M metagenome (GOLD analysis project Ga0079997, IMG submission 69200) | Archaeal communities from Yellowstone National Park, Wyoming, USA - Perpetual Spouter C (PS_C) MetaG (SPADES assembly) (version 2) | ecosystem: Environmental > Aquatic > Thermal springs >... | reverse complement strand
GGTCCAGCGTAAAACATCGGAGCCGGGTTGACAGCAAGGACTACACGCTCCTTCGGGAAATACCGCTCAATCAAAACCTCATAGCACCTCATCCTGACATCAGCGGGGATGTCATCGGATTTGGTCGGACCGACAAGCGGGTGGAGCAAGAGACCATCAACGGTCTCAAGGGCGCACTTGACAAGATATTCGTGTGCGCGATGAAGCGGGTTTCGAGTCTGAAAGCCCACGACCCTTTTGTATCCGCGAGCGACAAAAAGGGAGCGGGTTTCCTGCGGGGTCATGTAGTGGGCTTGAATGACCGGCGGGTGCTTTGGCAGTTGGAAGACGAAAACTTCTCCGCCAACGAGCCAATCTGGCTCACCCAAAATTCGCTCAACGCCGGGATGGCTTAGGTCAGTCGTTCCAAAAACCCTTTTCGCCTCTTCCTCCTTGTCCCGCCTAAAAACATCGCTGACTTGGACTACCGCGTAAACTTGCGGCTCTTCATCGCCTTCACTTTTGCCCAAAATTGCAATCGCTTCGGAACGCTTCACTTCCTGAACTTGCTCTTCGGGAACGGGCAGGACGATGGGGATTGACCAGACCAAACCGTCAGGTAGTCGCATCGTGCGAAGGACGGAGAAATAGGCTTCCCTGTCCATGAAGCCTTTGAGCGGGCTATATCCGCCTATAGCGAGCATTTCAATGTTCGCCAAGGTCACAGGCGTGGCGAAAACTTTAGGCAACTTTTCAACCCTGTCAAGCCACTCTTGCCTTTCTCGTTCGCTGACCAACCGGTTCACCAATTCGCCGCCGTGAGGACGAGGCAAGTTTTGAACTTCAGGCATTTGATTTCACCTCCGATTGACCTTCAGCGAACTAAATCAACGCCCTCACACCACTTGCGAACACAATGGTCAAAAGAGTCAACTTCAAAGCCCGCTTGGGGACGAGAAGGCTTATTCGGCTGCCGAAGATTGCGCCTGGCAACGAACCGACCAAAAACATCGCTGCCACCAGAAGATTGAGTTCACCCACCCAAGCGTGCCCAAAGAGTGAAACTGCCGTCAAAAGGACGCCGTGAAAGACCGCCGTTCCAACGACCGAAGATGGAGCAAGGTTTGTGCAAGCGGCAAGGAAAGCAACGACGATGCCACCAGCACCGATGCCAGTGAAAGTCACAGATGCGCCAGTGAACAAGCCCACAAAAGCCGCCAACGCTTTCCCTATCCAGCCATCACCCAGTTTCAAAGAAGGCTTATTGAGTTTCTGCCGATGCGCGGTGAACTCGGAAACGAACCCAATGAGAGACATAACGACCAACATCGCACCCACAACTTTAGCGACCGTCGTGTCAAGGGACTCAACGCTCATTTGGGCTTTAAGCAAGCCGAGCAAAATTGTTGTCAAGATAGCCGATGGAAGGCTCCCGAGGGCAATTGCACCCACCCAACCATAGTGGACTGTCTTTTGTCGGCTGTGCTGCCAAGCAGCGACCAACCTTGTCGCCAAGTTGATAGCGAGAGCCGTCCCAACTGCTTCCGTCGGGCGAATTCCCAGAAGCATCAGGAACGGGACAGCGAGCAACCCAGCCCCAATCGCTGTAGCACCCACAGCAGTCCCAACCAAAAAGCCTGCAACAACCAGAAGAACTTCCACTTCAAGTTCACCTCCAACGCTTTCGGTTCATCGTCAATCGCTGCGCCCAATTAGGTGTGCGACCATCGCAATCTCTCGCAAGCGCAAACTTCAACACGCCGATATTATGACATCTCCGACCAAGTTAGTCAACTTTTGAGCGCTTGCAAGACTTCATGAGCCTTTAGCCCACAGGGTTTCCAGCGATGTCGCTTCGCTCAAAACCGCCACCTTTGGTGAGCCGCCAGCGCCCTAAATCCGACCAAGTTGAATTATAAACTCAACTTTCCCGAAACGCAACATCCCCCACCGAACGGTTATTGGGTTGCGGGCAGTCGCTAAATCCAATCGGAAGTCTTGCGTTGCCGTCAAATCCTTTGCATCATCAACAATGCCAAAGACTTGCGGTGAAAGGTGGAAGGAGATGCGAAGGTATCTGGTGCTTTTGGCTTTGTGGGCTCTCGCTGTCGTCGCCTTTGCGGTTCGGACGCCTGAATTTTTGAAGCCGCAAAACATGCTTGACATGACACGGCACTTCACCGAAATCGGCATCATGGCTTTGTCGATGACGGCTCTCTTGATTGCTGGCGGTATTGACCTCTCCGTCGCTTCAATCTTAGCCATGTCTGGTGTGGTTTTGGGCTGGCTTTACCGGGCAGATTTGCCTCTGATTTTCTGCGTTGCAGCGGCTCTGTTAAGCGGTGCACTGATGGGCTCAGTGAACGGAGTTTGCATCGCTTACTTGCGGCTTCCGCCAGTCATCGTCACCCTCGCAACGATGGCTCTTTTTCGTGGGCTCGCAATTGGATGGACAAGGGGCGAAAAAGTCAGCGGTTTCCCACAAGCCTTCATTGAGTTGGGACAGGGGCAATTTTTCGGCATCATCCCAAAGCAGTTGCCCTTGTTGCTCTTGCTGGCGGCGGTTGCTTGGTTTGTGCTTCACCGAACCGTTTGGGGCAGGAACATTTTCGCTGTCGGCGCTAACGAGACGGCTGCGAAATTTTCTGGCGTCCCTGTGGAAGCGACCAAGTTCTGGCTTTATGTTGTCAGCGGTTTGATGGCGTCTTTGGCGGGTGTCCTTTATGTCGCAAGGTTCAACACCGCAAAGGCTGATGCGGCGATGGGAGCGGAACTTGATGTCATAACTGCTGCCCTTTTAGGTGGCACTCCCATCACCGGTGGCGAAGGCAGTTTGGTCGGGACAATGCTGGCTCTGTTGCTGCTGAGCACCCTCAGGCGTGGGCTTGACATGGCACAAGTGGGAGTTGAGCAACAAGCAATCCTCATTGGCGCAATCTTAATTGCTGCCGTCGCTTTCGGTCAACGCAGCCTATCTTTGCCGATGAGCAAGCGGAAGGTAGCGAAAACCTCAAGTGATTGACCGAGCGATGGAGAGCACTTTCATGTAACGCTCAAGGGGCAAAGAAGGCGGGACAGGTCTGTCCAAGCAGAACAGGTAGCCGCTGAAATCTTCGCCGAGCCCAATCCTCACTTTTTCGCTCACTTCCCTCTCCGCAACCTCATCGCTCTCCATGAGCCTATCGGCTGATATGTTGCCTCCCAAAGCGGTTCGCCGTCCGTAGGTTCGCTTGAAAGTGTCAAGGTCATTTTGGCTGAAACTCTCAAGGGGAAGGACTGCATCAAACCCGCTTTTGTGGACGCTCTTCAGGAAGGTCAGGGCGTTGCCTTGAGTGTAAAGCATCACTGCCAACCCTCGCTTTTTCAATTCCGCAGTCAGTTGGCGGTGATAGGGCAGGACGACGCTTCGGTATTCTCGGTCGGTCATGAAAGCGCCGTGAGTGTATGCGAGTTCGGCGTGAAGCCAAACACCATCGCAAGGTTGTTGACCGAAACCCGCAGCAGTCAGCCGCTTCAAAGCGATGTCAATCGTTTCAACGATGAGCCTAACTCCCGTCTCCAAGATTTCGTCAAGGGTTGGTGACTGCGCTTGCAGCGATTCAACCCACTGACGGCTCCCCAGCAACCTTCTCGCCAGCGTGCAAGGTTCAACGAAGGACAAAGCGATGAACCTTTGCCGCTCACGGGCGTGGGCAACTTGGACTTCAAAGTTTTCTGGCAGCCTGTCTTCGTGAGCGACGAGCAGCGGACGAATCTCGCGCCAATCCTTCGGTTGCTTGACGGGGAAGTCAAGTTCTTGCGGCATTGCGGTGTAAACTTTCCAATGCTTCCGAGTTACTCCGTCGGGATCAACGGTGATGCTGTAATCCTCGGTTTCGTCAATTACTTGCCTTTTCCAACCCATCGTGCAATCTACGGGCAAGCAGACCAAATCAAGGTCAAAAAATTCGCTGACAACTGCGCCCTTCGGGAAACCTTCCCGTTCCCACCTATGCAGCGTTTCTGGCAGGAAATAGGCATCAACGCAGGGGACTCTATCAACAGGTTGATGCCTCAGCGAGCGCCAAACCCGCTCCCGCGGCGACAGCGATTTGGGTCTCTCTTCCTTCTCAGCCTTGCGTCGCCAGAGCGACACAACTTTTCACCTTCTTTTGGCGACTCGTCATTTCCTGATTTGCCCCTCTCCCCAGACGACCCACTTGTAGGTCGTCAACTCCCTCAATCCCATTGGACCGCGAGCGTGCAACTTTTGTGTGCTGATGCCAATTTCCGCGCCCAAACCGAATTCATAGCCGTCGGTCCACCGCGTTGATGCATTGACATAAACCGCTGCAGCGTCAACTTGTTCGCAGAACTTCTTTGCAGCCTCCAAACTCTTGGTCACGATGGCTTCGCTGTGTTTGGTGCCGTATTTGTTGATGTGCTCAATGGCTTCCTCAAGGGAGTCCACAACTTTGACGGCGAGAATCAGGTCAAGGAACTCGGTTGCCCAATCCTCTTCTGTCGCAGGCTTGGCATCGGGGACCAATTGCCTTGTCCGCTCGCAACCTCTTAATTCCACGCCCTTATCTCGGAGCGCTTTTGCTGCCACAGGCAAGAACTTTTCGGCAATGTTTTTGTGAACCAACAGCGTCTCCGCTGCATTGCAGACAGATGGGCGTTGCGTCTTGGCGTTGACGATTATGTTGACCGCCATATCAATGTCCGCATCCTCGTGGACATAGACATGGCAGTTGCCCGCTCCCGTTTCAATGGTTGGGACGGTTGCGTTTTCCACCACATACTTGATCAGTCCCATCCCGCCTCGGGGTATGAGCAGGTCAATCAAACCGTTGAGCCTCATCATCACCTGAGCCGCTTCTCTCTCTGGGATGTCAATCAACTGGATGGCGTCGGCTGGGACACCTGCTTCCGACGCTGCTTGAGCGATCACCGATGCCAGTGCGATGTTGGAGTTAAGCGCTTCCCTGCCGCCTCTCAGGACGACGCAGTTGCCCGACTTCAGACAAAGTGCGGCGCTGTCAACGGTGACATTGGGTCTGCTCTCGTAAATGACGCCGATGACGCCGATGGGGACTCGGACTTTTTGGAGCACCAGCCCGTTAGGTCGTTTCCAACCCTCAATGATTTCGCCAACGGGGTCAGGTAGGGCAGCGACTTCATGCAGACTCTTGCAGATACTTTCCAAACGCCCTTCATTCAGCAGCAACCTATCAATGAGTGCTGGCGAAAGACCCTCGTGACGGGCATTCTCAACATCCTCCATGTTCCGCTCCAAGATGAAGTCCCTTCGCTCCCAAATAGCGTCAGCCATGTTCAAAAGCGCTCGGTTTTTCACCTCGGTGGAAAGGGAAGCCACAATGGGCGCTACAGCCTTTGCCCTCCGAGCCTTCTCCTCAACGATTTGACGGATTTCCTCAATCGTGCGAGTTGTCACTGTCGCCATATTTGTTCCCCCCGTTTCCCAAACATGGGTTTTTTGCGACCGCAAATTTTCGTTGCGACAGCAATTTTAGCCGCCTCAGGCAGATAATGCTAACCCTCTGCGACAGGGATGAGGACTATCCCGTGAGGCTCTAATTCCGCCAGCAAATCGTCAATGGCATTGCGAATGGCTTGTTCAACAGCCTTTTTGTCGCTCCCAGAAGCCGCAAACAAAATTCTGATGCGAACCTCTTGCCCAAAGGTGCGCGCTTTTGATTTCAGGTAAACTGACGGGTGCTTTTCTGCGACTTTTTTGAGCAAGGGCGCTAAAACCGATTCGTCTCGACAAGTCGCCTCAAATGTCCGTTCGTCGTAAAAGCCTTTGCCGAGGACTTGCTCCAACAGCGGTGGCAAGGAGTTTTCAAAAATGCCTTTGAGTTCGGCAGGGACTCCGGGCAAACAAACGATAACCGTTTTGCCGCTTTCAACACCTCGCACCTCACATCCTGCGCTAACTTCAAGCCAGACGCCGGGCGCAGTTCCGACGGGGTTGAAAAGTGGGACAGCGCCTTTGGGCAGAATCGCCATTTTCCTGCGTGAAGGCGTTATTTCTGGGCTGTCAACGAAGCCCTGCTCGTAGAGTTCCCTGTAGCGCCTCTCTACCATTTTGAGCGCCTCTTCGTTCAACTCCAAAGGTAGTCCCACCGCTTTGGCAACGGCTGCAACGGTTCGGTCGTCGTCTGTTGGACCGAGCCCGCCGGAAGTGAAAAGCAAATCGGTGCCGCGAGAAATCGCACCCCTGACCTCAGCAGCAATAGCCTCTTCATCGTCGCGAACCAGAACTGCCCTCCGAACGAAAGCACCCATCATCGTTAACCGCCTGCAAAGCCAGTTAGTGTTTGTGTCAAGGACATCGCCGATGAGCAGTTCGTTTCCGACGGCAATTATCTCTACCCGTTTCACCAGCCATCACCGCCTTTCGCACTCCGCGCTTCAAACTCCGTTCCTGTTTCAACACTTCCGATGAAGTTGCGAATGTCAAGCCACTTTTCATCTCCCGTTTGGGCGGCGAAACTTTGCAGCAAGGATTTCAACTCGTTGACAATTCTGATGGGTGCGAGTGGGTCGGAGAAAAGAACTGTCCCGATTTGAACGGCTGTTACGCCCACCGCAAGATACTCCAGCACATCTTTCCCAGACCAAATGCCTCCGATGCCGATGATGGGAAATTCTGTGCCTTTTCGCTTCAACATCTGAGCCACCAAAAAGACTTTGCGGACAACGATGGGCTTTATCGCTGGTCCAGAAAGACCGCCGAAAGGAGTGCCCAACATCGGTCTTGGCGGCACTTGGGAGAGGTCAACAGCCATTGCGGGAAATGTGTTGCACAGACACAAAGCGTCAGCGCCCGCATCAATGCAGGCTTCCGCTATCTCGGTTATGTTGTGCGGTTCGGGCGAAAGTTTGACCCACAAAGGCTTTCTCCAAACTGAGCGAACAGACCTGACCACCTCCGCTGCGGTCTCAGGGTTTAGACCAAACTCCAATCCGCCCTTCTGGACATTTGGGCAGGAGATGTTCAACTCAACCGCTTTCACTGCTTCCGCTTCAGCCAAAATCTCACAAACGCGGACAAACTCATCTACCGTTTCGCCGTTGACATTGGCTATTAGGTGAACGGGCAATTTCCAAAGCCTCTCGTTGATTTTCCTGAATAGTTCCGTAACGCCCACATTCTGCAGCCCGATGCTGTTCAACATACCCGCAGTTGTCTCAGCGATTCTGGGTGGCGGGTTGCCGATGCGTGGGTTCAATGTGACGCCCTTAAGGACGACTGCTCCAACGCAATCCCACCGCCATCCTTCAATTCGCTCCATTTCCTCACCGTAGCCGCAACATCCCGACGCCAAAATCAAGGGAGTCCTAAGGTTTAAACCTGCGACAGTGACGGAAAGGTTGACTTCGGGCATTTGCAACCCCTCACTTTTAATTCGTGTGCGATCATCCTTTAATGCTGACACGCAATTTGAGTTCGTGTAGCCTTCGTTGTGGCACTTTAAGGGCGAACTTTGCGTTAACTTTTATTGGCACAGTTTCGCGGTAGTGGGCTTGATAACACCGATTGGCGTGCGACAGCATCGAGGTTTGTCCCTAACGGCTGTTAAATGCCTCTCGTCACGATGGCGTGTCGACTTTGGTATCAACTCACTTTCGCTGTGCCAAAATATGGGCAGGTTTTTCGCGAAGGGAGGAAACAAAGCCATGCGGGTAGTCGTTGTCGGTGGCACGGGATTTATAGGCAAGGCAGTTCTGAAAGGGCTTCTCTTTACCTTCAGGAGCGACTTGAAGGTTACAGTGGTGACGAGACGAAAGGAAGGCGCAGAACTGTTCCCGGCTTGGCAAAGACCTTTTGTTTGGGATGTGGGTGAATCGCCACCTCCGCCTTCTTTGGTTGATGGTGTCGATGTCGTGATCAACTTGGCAGGCGAGACGGTCGCTCAAAGGTGGACTCAAGCGGCGAAAAGGCGCATCAGGGATTCGCGAGTCCTGACGACCAGAAACTTGGTTGAATCCTTCCGCCAAACTGCCCAACCGCCGAAGGTCCTGGTAAACGCATCAGCGACAGGCTACTACGGCGACAGGGGCGACGAAGAGTTGACGGAAGAGTCACCGCCGGGAAGCGGATTTTTGGCGGAAGTCTGCCAATTGTGGGAAGAAGAAGCAATGAGAGCAGCCGAGTTGGGTGTCAGGGTAGTTTGCACCCGCTTCGGAATCGTTTTAGGAGCAGGTGGCGGCGTCGCGGAGCGATTGATGCCACTCTTCGAGTGGGGCTTGGGAGCAAAAATCGGGAACGGTAAGCAGTGGATGCCTTGGGTTCACATCACCGATGCTGTAGGCTTGATTTTGCACGCCATCACGAACGAACAAATTCGCGGAGCGATGAATGTGGTCGCTCCTAATCCGGTAACGAACCGCGAATTCACGCGAGCCCTTGCGAGGGCTGTCGGTAAGCCTGCATTCTTAGCGACTGCGCTTTCCATCCCTCTCTTCCTGCTACGACTCCAATTGGGCGAGGGCGCAACCGTGTTAACTTCGAGCCAAAAAGTTTTGCCCAAAGTGGCACAAGAGACAGGTTACCAATTCGCCTTCTCCGAGGTGGAGTTGGCGCTGAGGGAGATCTATCATCGCCGCCAGCAGATGTCTCTCGCCTACTCTCCCACCGGTTGAAAAAACGGTGGTGACATATGGCACAAACAAAATGCGTTGCGCGCCCTAAAATGGAAAGCACAAAGCGAAAGGGGGTGAGTTGATTTGACGGGCAAACGCGTGCTCATAGTGGAAGACGATGCCGCAATCATTGAACTTCTTCGCTTCCTCTTAGAGCAGGAGGGGCTTGAGGTTGAGGTTGCCCACGATGGGTTGGAGGCATTGGACAAGATGGAAACTTTTTCGCCGGACTTGGTCCTGCTTGATTTGCGGTTGCCCAAATTGGAAGGCATGGATGTCCTTTGGGAGATGCGCCAAAATCCCAGATGGAACAATGTCCCTGTGGTCATCATTTCCGTTGACTCTTCGCCTCAAACTATGCTGCAGGGCTGGCGTCTGGGCGTTGACAGTTACTTCATCAAGCCCTTTGACCCAGACGAACTAATCCGTGTCGTCCGTCGCATACTTTCTGTATCGCGCCCAGAACCATCCTTGAACCCGTGACCTGAAAATCTTGACCGAGGACGAGGGGGCGAAAAGCGGTGCAGTGGTCGCTGACGGCTGTGGAAGTTGAGGGGCAAAGACTCGGAGTGATTGTCGCTCGGTTGATGACTGGCGATTTCGTTGAAGCGAGAAACCGAGCGGAGAGTTTCCATAAGGGAGACCTGTTCAGCCGATGGATGGCCGCCTTGGGGCAGTTGTTCACGCTGACGACCTTGAGGGAAAGCGGTCTTTCGGTCACTCCCAGCGGGCTGACCGATATAATCGTCGCTCACTCCCTCAGGGTCAGGACGAGACTTTCGTCCTTTGCCCGACCAGCAACCCAAAAGGTCCCGTTAGCGACTTTATTGCAGCGCTTTCGCCTCCTCGGTCCAAGGTGCACGGAGGACGGCGAGATTTTGGAGGAACCTGCGGATTTCTATGCTCAAGTGGTCGTCGCTATGTCAACAGACGAATTGAAGCAGTTACTCCTCCGAGAGGTCGGAGCGGTAAGTGTTGTCCTCGCCGGTGCCGTTCCGCTGCCCAAAATTCTGGAAAAGGGAACGCCACAGTTAGTCGGCAAGAGATGGTTTTTGACCTTGCCAATGACTGAAGCCATACCGGCGGCGGACTTACCCATCTATTTGCGGGAAGTTGCTGCCCAATGGAGGTTTAGGGCTCAAAGGGATGAGTGGCAGTAACCTAACGAGCGACGACAATCCCCATCCAGCCGTTCAAAAACTGCCACGAAGTTAACTTCAAACCAAAAGAGCGCAAAGCACGATGCAAACTCCTCCACTCGCTTGCCATCCACCCTGAAGCGACCAAAAACCCTTTGGGCATTATTCGGCTCAAGTCAGGCAGCAGTCGCATCAACGCTTCCGCACTGATGTTGCAAACAACGACATCAAAGGTTTTGCTCAGACACGATGCCAAGTCACAAACGACAACTGCCCAGCCTGCCTTTTTGACGGAGTTGAGGTTTCGGAAAGCTTGTTGAGCAACCCGAAACGAAATATCCGTCGCTACCACTTTCGCACCTTGAGTTAACCCGACGGCTGCTAAAATCCCAGAGCCTGTTCCAATGTCCAGCAACCATTTCCCTTGCAGTTGAAGGGACTGAAGGGCTACAAGGCACATTTGGGTAGTCGGGTGTCTCCCTGTCCCGAAAACCCCAACATCGACTTGCAGGCTAAAAGGCAAGGGAGCGAACGGGAGGGCTTGAGTCTGAATTCCCCATGAGGCATAAACAGCCACATCCGTTGATTGCCCCCTTAGCCTCTCCCAAAGCCAGTGGACTTGCAATGGTGCTTCAAGACGATAAGGCAAAAGGGCATGCCAATACTTTTCGTCAAAAACCCGAACACTGCGGGCTTGAAGCCAAGCCAAGTATTGGTAGAAAGGCGGATGAAGTTCCGAAGGTAAAGATGCCCACAATTGCACAGAGGGCATCCCCCGTCACCTTTGGCAAGCAGCGGGCATCAATCTTTTGTGGTTTCGGGCAAAACGGTTGTGTTGGAAAGTTGCTCGAGAGCCAGCATCAACGCATGTGTCCCTTTTTTGCCGTGACCGTTGGCTTTCAAGGCAACATAAAGTTGGTGAACCAAAGCCAACCCTGGAAGGCACAAATTCATCGCCGCCGCTTCCTTCAGCGCGATTTCCATGTCCTTAACAAAGTGCTCGACGAAAAAGCCAGGGTCGAAGTTCCGCTGGAGTATCCGAGGAGCAAGGTTGTCAAGGGTCCAGCAAGCAGCAGCGCCCTTGCTGATGGACTGGAGCATGGTCTCCAAGTTCAAGCCTGCTTTGTATCCGTAAAGCAAAGCCTCACACACGCCTATCATCGTCCCAGCGATGACAATTTGGTTGCACATTTTCGTGTGCTGTCCCGAACCTGGTCCACCTTGGTAGACGATGTTCTTGCCCATCGCTTCAAAAAGCGGCAGCACTGCTTCAAAGGCTTCCTTGTCGCCGCCTACCATGATTGACAGTCTGGCTTCCCTCGCGCCGACATCTCCGCCTGAGACGGGGGCATCAAGGGCGGTTGCTCCCTTCGCTTTCGCTGCTTCGTAAATCTCTTTCGCAAGGGATGGTTCAGTGGTCGTCATGTCAACCAAAATCATGCCTGGTCTCGTTCCAGCCAAAATTCCGTTTTCGCCAAAATAGACCTCACGGACATCGGATGGGAAGCCAACCATGGTGAAGACGACATCGGAGCGTTCGGCAACTTCTTTCGGCGAGTTTGCCCATTGAGCGCCTTTCTCCAACAAAGGTTGAGCCTTCGCTTTCGTTCGGTTGTAAACGGTCACTTGAAAGCCTTTGTTCATCACATGCTCGCACATCCACCGCCCCATGACGCCAGTTCCAATCCAACCCACCCGAGTTTTTCCTGGCTCAACAACCATTTTTGCCACCTCCGTCACAAGGTCAACCTTTCGCCACTACAGAAGCAGGTGTCGCCAAGACCGGAGCACCCAACTTGCGAAGCAAACCATATTCAAGGCTGTCGAGAAGCGCTATTAGGCTGGCTTCAATGATGTTGGAAGAAACGCCTATCGTTGTCCAAACTCCCGCCTCGTCGCGAGATTCAATGAGCACGCGGACTTTCGCCCCCGTCGCTGCCTCACTGTTCACCACTCGGACTTTGTAGTCGGTTAGGCGAACGCTTTTGAGTTCAGGGTAGAAACTCTCAAGGGCTTTTCGCAAAGCGATGTCCAAAGCGTGAACTGGACCATCACCCTCAGCAGCGGTGATAAGTTCCTCGTCGCCGACGCGAACCTTAACTTTCGCTTCAGCGGTTATCGTTCCATTTCGGTGGGTTACAACGACAGTGAAGTTAACGAGTTCAAAGAACTTGCGGCTCAGACCCAAGTGCCTGCGGATGAGCAATTCCAAGGAAGCGTCCGCGCTCTCATACTCGTATCCCTCTCGTTCGCGCCGCTTGATTTCGTTGATTATGTGGGCGACTTCTGGGGAACGCTTGTCAAGGTAAATCCCGAATTCAGCCGCTTTTGCGACCACTGCTGCCCTTCCTGCCAGTTCGGAGACAAGGATTCGCCTCTTGTTGCCGACCAATTCTGGCGGGATGTGTTCGTAAGTTTCCGGTCGCTTCATGACAGCATCGCTGTGCATTCCGCCCTTGTGCGCAAAAACACTTTTCCCTACGAACGGTTGCTTATCGTTGGGCACCAAGTTTGCAACTTCGCTGACGAAGTAACTGAGTTCAGTTAGTTTGCGAAGCCGTTCTTTGCCAACGCAGTGAATGCCCAACTTCAACTCCAAGTTGGCGATGACGGAAATCAGGTTGCAGTTTCCAGTTCGTTCTCCAATTCCGTTAATTGTCCCTTGAACTTGAGTCGCACCTTGAAGGACAGCGGCAATGGCACCAGCGACAGCGGTGTCGCAATCGTTGTGCGTGTGAATGCCGAAGGGAACTTTCAAGTGAGGCTTGACTTCGGCGAGGATTCGCTCAATCTCGTGAGGAAGGGTTCCACCGTTGGTGTCGCATGGGACAATCCAATCGGCACCTGCTTCTTGGGCTGCAAGTATCGTTTCTAAGGCATACGACGGGTTGCTCTTGTAGCCATCAAAGAAGTGCTCTGCATCGTAGACGACTTCCTTCCCCTCCCGTTTTGCGAGTCGGACAGTGTCCTCAATCATCCTCAAGTTCTCCTCTAAGGTTGCTCCCAGTGCCTCAGTGACATGGAAGTCCCATGTCTTGCCAACGATAGCCACAACCGGAGTCCCGCAACTCAGAAGGGTGATGATGTTGTCGTCGTTTTCAGCCTTAATGCCTTTCCGCCTTGTCATGGAGAAGGCGACTAACTTTGCGTTTTTCCACTCCATGTCGCGGGCGATTTTGAAGAACTCGTTATCTTTCGGGTTGCTTCCCGGCCAGCCCGCTTCTATGTAATGGATGCCAAATTCGTCCAACTTTTGAGCGATGCGAATTTTGTCTTCCAGCGAGAAACTGACACCTTCCGCCTGTGCTCCGTCCCGCAGAGTTGTGTCGTAAAGGAAAACCTTCTCTGGGCGAGACAAAGGACATCGCCTCCTTGCACGGGCAGTTTTTCATCAGGCAAATTATAGCCCAGCGACAAGGCTGATGTGAAAGTTGCGTGGGTAAGGTTCGAGCACAAATTGGGCAAGCGGGGGAGTTTATCGCAGGTTAAGCCCAAATGTAGGCACTACAATTTGGCGGCGCGGTTTCGTTGAGCAATCACTCTCTTGATGGCAAACCTCAACTCTTGACCTGTTGTTGGCTTGTCCAACAAGCAGTCAATCATGGAAAGAGTTTCGGCGTCCGCACTGCCACGCGAGTCCCAACCCGAAAGCAAGATGACAGGGGTTGATGGTGCGAGGGATTTTATTGCCCTCGCCACTTGCCCGCCGTTCATTTGGGGCATCCCGAAATCGGTAATCACGAGGTCAAATGGTTTTTGCTGCGATAGGGCGGCTTCGAAAATGCTGATGCCTTCATGCCCGCTGCCGGCAGTCACAACTAAATGTCCATCCTTCTCCAGCAATCTCCGCAGTAACTCTCTCGCTGCAGGTTCGTCGTCAATGACTAAAATGTTCAAGCCGTTCATTTGAGCCTCGCCTCTTTTGCTTGAAAGCCCTTCTTCCACCTGTTTTATCGGCAGATGGGTAGGCAAGTTTTTACCTCAGCGAGTTTAACAGGAAACAGGATGCGAGTCCCGCCACTCCGTTCCGGTGAGGATGTGCTAAAATTTTTCAACGGACAAAGGCGCGCCCGTAGCTCAGCCTGGACAGAGCCGGGGAGTTCTAATCCCTGGGTCGGGGGTTCAAATCCCTCCGGGCGCGCCATTGATTTTTCCCACTTTGCAGCAATTTTCAGCCGTTCCCTACCCATTGCCTCTCTTTCCCCCTACGCGCAGGGGATTTTTGTTGCACTTACCGCCACTTGAATGTTGCGACGCAAGCCCCACAAAAGAAAGACCGCCAGCCCGAAGGCTGGCGGATGGCAGCGCGGCGGGAAAGGCAGGGCGCGGGAGTTAGTCTTTTGCGGGTTCGTTCAGGTATTCGCGCAAGATGACCTCGGCTTTCGTAACCAAAGCGTTCAACAAGTGCCCGATGCTCTTTAGGGTTGGCTGTGGGTCAATTCGGTCACCAACGATTGGGTCTACTTCAATCAACAAGTCGGCAAGCGCAACGAGCGGGAAGATGACCTCGTTTTTCAGTGCCGAGATTGTGTCACGAAGGGCGACATTGCTGACACCGTTGTTAGTCAGTTGCTTCGTTTTCGCCATCACCGTTCACCTCCAAGTCATCATCAATTTCGGTGTCATCATCGCTTGACGCAAACAAAAGTTCGCGCAACGCAATTCTTTCGGCTTGCCGATAGCGGCGCTCAAGGTCTTGCAACCGCCTTTGCTCAGCAAGCCAACGCAAGTTCGCAATGAAGTCGCTCATAGTCGTTCACCCCCTTTTGCTTCGTTGCTTGCAAAAGTTTCTGCTCACCAAACTCAAGCAAATCACGCAAGTCAGCGATTTCCTCTTCAACCATGCCCAATAAGTCGCTATGCATGAGCCGTTCCTTATCAGCGCTATCAAGTTCAGTCGCGTCAAGTTCCTGCTTGATGATTAGCGGGTTTTCAACTTCCGTGAGCGTTGTCAGAAAGCACAGCGTTATTTCGCCCTCAGCTTCAATCAGTTCAGCAAGCCTCTTTTCCTCTTTGCGGTTCAACTTGACAATTGCCGCAGCGACCAACCAGTCGCCATCTCGATAGACCTCATACTTGACGCGCATCACTTTCCCCCCTAATGTGGCAGCAAAACGAACGCTGCCATTGTCCAATAGTCATCAGCGACCCAATCGCAGCGGTTGCACGCGAAAGCAAAGAAGACCGAGCCATCTTCACGCTTGCCTTGAGCGACAGTCGCGACGCCGCCGCATCGTGGGCACTTGGCGATGATGCCGTTTTTGAGCCGCGCTGCTTCAACGCGAAAGCCACAATGGTCGCAAACTGCTTTGCCACTAACAACCCGACCACGCTGAAGGTGAATGGTAACCGAATGGTGGCGACACTGCGGGCAACGAAGGTTGCGGGAAACGAAAACTTTGGTGACAAGTCTGTCAAGTCGTTTGAGCGCTTCAACGATGCCTTTGCGTCGCTGATAGAGGCGGTCAAGTTCACCGTTGGAGTTGCCCATAGAGGCAACGATTTGAGCGCTTTGGTCAATTCGCCGAAGTAACGCAAGCAAGCGCTTTTGCGCTGCCAATGCTCCTTGACTTACTCTGTCGGTTGCGCTAATTTGTTTTTGGGTTGCTTGCATTTCAATCACCTCGCTGTTTGACTTGCCTCAGCCCCGCGCGGGAGCCCCCACTCCCGCGCTGCCGCTATTCAGTTTATCACAATGATAAAGCGATGTAAAGACCCTGAACCCCACCAGTTTGATACCTTTTTGCCGCCAAAATTGCCGATTTTGGAAATTCGCGCCCTGTCAAGTCTTGATTTGGCTCTATCACCGTGTTAAACTTAAGGCGGTGACTCAAGATGGCAATAATCATTGATGGCAAGCCCTATGAACTCATCAGCAAAGTCGCACAGCAATTAGGCGTTACACGGGTGACGCTTTACAGGGCAAGCAAGTTAGGCTTAATCCCCTTCGTTCGCGTCGGCAGAAATAGGCTCATTGACCTTGAAGCCGCTCAAAGGTTTGTTCGCGAAATTTATCGCCGCGACCTTGCCGAAGCAATGAAACGAACTTGGCGCAAACGAAAGCGAAAAAGCAAGGTGAAAGAAAAATGAGGTGGCTATTGACAGTTTTGTTTGGCTGGCTTTTCGGTCACGCGTTGTTGCGACTTAGAAAGCCCGAACGAACCTTCGTTCGGAAGACTTATCACGCCTTTAGAGCGCTGACTGCTAAACGAAAGTCTTCAAGGGCTTACCATTGGTTTCGGTTGTTTGATTGATGGCTTGACAAATCCTGAAACAATGCTAAACTAATTGTCGGGGGTGAAACGAAGTGGCGAAAGCGACAAACGAAGTCAAGCAAGTAAATGAGAGCCGCGCCGACGCGGCGCTTTCGCCCCGTTTCACCCCCGCTTCCGCCCGCCGAGAGGCGGGCATTTCCACAATCCCCCGCTATTGGCACGGACGCTTGGAGAAGATGCCTGAGAAACTCCGACAAATTTTTTGGTCCCTCATTGAGCCTAATTTAGAGTGCCTTCAACGGGGCGAGATCTCACAAAGTCAAGTGAGCGTCCCCAAAATCGGTGTCTTGACAATCCGATTGAGAAACGGTGAAATTTGGGCGACTTTTATGGACGCTTTAACATGGGGTCAGAAAATTCTCCAACATTGTCGCCTTTTTGCCCTCGCAATGCGTTATCGCACCTTTGCCAAAAGCCCAGAAGGCGGGTTGTGGGTTTGTCTACCCCAGCAACTTGTTTTTCCACCCGATTGCCGCTTGACACTCCTATGCGCTGAATATCAAGCCAACCTGCTGGGAAGAAGCCCGCCTTTGTGGTGGCAACCTACCGTTCGGCGCTTAGAGACAACCGACGAGGCGCAAAGTCAAAAGAAAACAAGCCGTTGGCTAACCCCTTCCGTGCCCCGCGCTCAAAGAGCCCCCACTCGCGCTGCCCGCTTAGCGTGGCGGGTAGCGGGCTGATTTTGGCTGCCCGCTTAGCGGGAAAACCCGCGCGCCCTTCACCCCGCTTGCCCGCTACGCTCTGGCGCTAAATCCGTTTCCCTTGTGAGGGGCGTTTAGCGCCAAAGTCGGGCAGCCGTGAAGGTGAATGACTTTCGCCGAATTCATCGCCCTGTTGGACACAAAAGGTTGCAAGCCCCGCCAACTTGCGAATGGTCAATGGCAAGCCCATTGCCCCGCGCACGATGACGCCGAGCCATCGCTGTCCGTGACCGAAAGTTACGGGCGCATTCTCTTACACTGCTTCGCGGGTTGCGCCGTTGATGCTATTTGCAACGCACTCGGCATTACCCTGAAAGACTTGCGAACCGACCAAGACCTTGAGCGCCGCGTTACTTTTGAAGTTCGCGACCCCAACGGCGCTTTGGTCGCGTTGCATGAGCGCATTGAGCGCAACGGCAAAAAGACTTTCGTTTGGCGACACCCCGATGGACGCAAAGCGCAAGGCGATTTGAAAGTCGCCGACTTGCCACTTTACGGTGTCCATCGGTTGCAAAGCGCTGAGTTTGTGGTCATCGTTGAAGGCGAAAAGTGCGCCGACGCCCTCTGGTCGGTCGGCATCCCCGCTGTCGCCACTTACGGCGCAACCTGCGACCCTGCTGATGAACCGCTTAGGCAAGTCATTGAGCGCGTCCAAACAATCTATTTGTGGGCGGACAACGACAACGCAGGACGCAAGCATATGGAACGGATTGGCAAGCGCTTGCTTGAGTTGGGCGCGACCGATGTCCGTTGGGTTGAATGGCAAGACGCTCCAGAAAAAGGCGACGCTGCCGACGCCGTTGCCCAACGAGTTGACATTCGCGCCTTGCTTGAGGCAGCCAAACCCTTTGAACCGCCAGAGGAAGCCCCGCAAAATGGCGCAACGCCACTAATTTCCAGCCAGCCAACTCAATGCCCGTTTTGCCAACTCAGCGACGCTGAACTCTTTGAACGCGCCAAACCCGTGCTGGACGCTGACAATCCTTTGCAAGCAGCCGTTGAACGGGTGAGCCAAACCTTTGGTGTTGTTGGCGAAAACGACAACCTACAACTTTTGCTGCTTGCCCTGACAACCCGCATTTTCCCGCAACCCGTTAATGTCTTGGTCGTTGGCGTAACTGGACAAGGCAAGTCGTTTTTGACCGACGCTGCTTGCGCGACCCTGCCACCTTGCTGCCATCGGCGCATCGTCGGTGCGTCCGCCAGAGCCTTGCTCTTTCACCCACTTGCCAAAGGCACAGTCTTGCAATGGCTTGAACTTCCCGAACTTGGTGGCGACACCATCGCTGCCACAATCCTTCGGTCTATCCTTTGGCAAGCCCCGCAGGAAACGGCGACCGACTATTTGTTCTTTGAATGGACGCCCAAAGGCGCAAGACGCCGAAGCGTCCAAATGCCCCGCCAAGTGGCGCTGATTACGACCAAAGTTGACCTGCCGAAGGATGACCAACTTTTGAGCCGCTTTCTGGTCATGGAAGTCCGCGAAAGTCCTGATAAGCGCAAAGCCGCTTTGAACGCTCTGGCTGCTTCCTTCAACGGCGTCCAGTCCAACCCAACTGACGATGCCCTTGAACCTGTCCGCGCTTTTGCTGAATGGCTTGCCCGCTTCAAAGTTCGCGTGACAATCCCATATGCCTATGTCCTTGCCGATTTGTTCGCTGAACTACCTGCAAGCGAACGCGACTTCCGTGACTTTGCGACTTTGCTCAAATTGGTCGCCGCTTGCGCCCTTTGGAACTTGGCAAAGCGCCAACACTCCTTTGATGGCGACAACTTGCAGGTGACCGCCAGCCTTGATGACTACGCGACCGTTTACCGCTTGCTTCTGCCTGTTTGGGGCAAACCCCGCTCGGCAGCCCTGTCGGAAGCCGAGAGGAAAGTCGCTGAAGCATTGTTTGCTTTCGCGCAAGACCACCCACCAACCGCTGAGGAACTGGCACAGGCACTTGGTTTGGCTAAGCGCACAGTGGAGCGACACTTGAGGTCATTGGAACTCAAAGGGTTTGCCGAACGCGGTGACAAGCGTGAAGTCGCAGGGATTGGACGCAAAGCCTATGAGTGAAAGCCCGTTGGTGACCTGAGTGCCCTGACGCCGACCCTGCCAACGCCAGAGCAAGTGGCGTCCCGTTGGCAGCCAGAGCCACCGAAGCCCGACCAAATTAGCGACATTTGCGACAATTCACGACAGTGCTCATTGTCGCTAATTGAGCGCGAAAAACCCACGCAAACATTAGGCTTTTCCGACACCGACCCAATTAGCGACATTTGCGACACTGGTGACCTTACTATTAGCAACGATAGCGACAACGAAACGACAGTCCGAAAATTATCGGACATTTTTGAGGCTGGCGCGGTGTCGCTAATAAGTAAGGAAAACGATGTCGCAAATGTCGCAAATTCAAAAACGCCAAGTTTTACTAAGGAGAATTCGCGACATAGTCCACTGTCGCTAAATGTCGCTAATGTCGCTAATGCGTCCCCAACCGAGCCACAAAAACCCGACAAATCCTTGACAATAGACCCCGATAGTGGCTTAGAAGTCAAAGTCGTTTGCCCGACTTGCGGTTCATGGCGTCGCGTCCCACCTGACGCCCTCATGCTTGCCGAGCCTCGCTGCAGCACTTGTGGCTCGGTTATGAAGCCTGAACCCGAAGACAGCGGGGCACGCTACATAGACACTGAAGATTGGGTCGCTTCCTTCTTTGAGGCGTCCAATGAGCCCGTTGTTTTTGACCTTGAGACCAACGAAGCCATTCCTGTCGCTTCCCCAAACCTGCCAGCTAAAGAAGCCCGTTGTCCTCGTTGCGGTCACTGCGAAACCGTTGACCCTGAAGTTTTGCTGCCTCCCTTGTGCCCTGCCTGTGGCTCGCCAATGGAGTGGGTTAATGCTCCCGACCCGCCTGACAGTTCGCCCAATGACCCGCTGATTGAAGCGGTTTCGCGAATTGCCAACCTGTCCAGCCAGTTGAAAACGGGAGGTGGGCAACAATGACCGCTGTGCCAGCCACTTTTGAAGGTCGCAAACAACTTGAAACAGAGGCATGGCGGCTTGTTCGCAAAATCTTTGAACGGCATGGCTGGAAAATCGCCCCACTTGGTCTAAACCGCACCCTTATCTTGCCCGAAGCAGAGCCATTGGTCGTATCAGCCCCTTCCCCGCCCACCGTTGTCATGCTTATTGGCGTGCCCGACGCTATCGCTTTTCACGAACCCACTCAAAGGTCATATCTCGTTGAACTCAAAAGCACGAACCGCGAAACTTTCTCGTTGCGCTGCCGCGACTTCGTGGCACTGTTAATGTGGCAGGCATTGTTGGTCGTTGTTCACTTGCCTACCGGCAGAGTTCACGCTTGCTTGATAGACAACTTACCCGCACCTCAAAGGGTCATACTGCCTTACCGAGACTATCCCCTTTCCCGTTGGGACGCGGGCGGCTTAGCGGTCTTGCAGCACCAATTTCCCGAAGTTGCGGTTTTAACAGGGGTCACGGTTGCTGCGGGCTCAAAAGCGCCTTTTGCAGTTTGGGAACTTAAGAGTTTGCCTTTGTTGGATGGCTTCCTTGTGGATTAAGCGCTGAAAATCCACATTCCATCCTCAACCTACCCACAATTTGTCCACAACTCGCCCCCCCTCTTTCGTTTCTAAAGCGTTCCAAAGGCGCTTTTTGCGCCAATTTTTCCGCCACCAGCGGCGCAAAAAACACAAAAAAGCGAGGAGTTAGGGGTGGTGGCGGCGAAAAACTTTGGCGCGGGGTGCGGGCAGGTCGCGTCGCAGGGCAGGGCGAGGAAAACTGGGTTTGTGTGAAATTTCCTTACTTACTAACTACACTTGTAGATGGAGGTGAGAGAAGTTGCCTAAATACAGTCCACTTCACCGGCAAGCGTTGCGCTTCATCGCTGAACACAGTGACCTTTGCGACTTGCTGATGCGTCGCAGTGCCGATTTAGCGTTTTCTCTGGAGAACGCCGAGCACTTGCGCGAAGTGGTCACAAAGTTAGTGCTCTCTCTTCGGCGCGCCATCAAAGAGTTTGCGAACCGCGAAGTCTGCGATGAAAAGCGCCTACTTAAAAGTGTCTCCGCCATCTTGCGCCATCAAGCAGGGTTACAAGGTCACGCGGGGCAAATTCTGCGTAGATGCAGCAAACGGGCATGGAAGTTGGAGCAACTTTACGGAGATGGCAACTTTGAAGCCGACATCGTTGATGAAAACCTTTTCTCAGTTTTGCGCATCTATCGCAGCATAGATGGTGCTGTTAAACTCCGTAACAAGATGCGTGCCCTCGCCCGCCATTACGCCAATCTCATGGGCGTTTCAGAAGCCGTGCGGTTTTTGCGCGACTTAGCAGGGGAGTTGGGCGCGTGAACGCTTGAAAGACTTCGCAAAAAACAGAGCGGTCTCAGAAGCGGTCAGCGGGCAACCCGACCCGCCTGAGCGCCCGTGTATCCCCGTTGAAACGCGCCCGTGCGCCTGCTTGCCTGCGCCCGTGCGGGCGTGAATGCCGACGCGACCCAATTGCGCCTGCCTACCGATGCGAACTTGCGCTGACTTCCTTAGCGAACGCCTTCTTTCTGACTGTCTTCACCCATCGCTTCACTTCTATAGGCACTTCTCATCATGCGCCGATAGGACATTTGCCCTACTGCAACCGCTGTCGCGGAAGTTTTAGCGTCGGTGCAAGTGCGTCAATCGGCGAATGTCGTTTGTGGGCGTCTTTCAAGTCGGTGGCGAACAATCTGGCATAGTAGGCGGTCATTTGCGTTGTTTGGTGACCCAAAATTCGTTGCAACACAATGCTGTCACCGCCAGATTGAAGCCACTTGCGAACGAAGGTGAACCGAAGCGAATGCGGGCTGACGCGAACGCCTTCAATGCCTGCCTTTTTCGCCCAAAGGGAAAGTCTCATATGCGCTGAGTATGTTCGAAAACGGTGTTATAATGGGGTGATGAGGTGAGGAAGGATGGAAGGAAGGGCAAGGATGAGACTGACGACAATTCCAATTCATCAAATCCTTTCCCTCGCTCAACAATTCTGCAAAGAGAGACCTTCAAGGAAGAAAAAATTTGGACGCCCTTTGATCTACCCAGAATATCTCATCTTGACCCTTTTCGCCTTAAAGCAAGTTTACAGACTTTCT
>Ga0079997_110563_pt1 | contig 21947 bp, 20 predicted proteins | sample PerSpoCPS_CMetaG_FD_69200 | JGI IMG/M metagenome (GOLD analysis project Ga0079997, IMG submission 69200) | Archaeal communities from Yellowstone National Park, Wyoming, USA - Perpetual Spouter C (PS_C) MetaG (SPADES assembly) (version 2) | ecosystem: Environmental > Aquatic > Thermal springs >... | reverse complement strand
ATCATCTTACTAAAATTATTAATTTTTTTAAGTTCCCTATTTACGATAATATAATTGTAAATAAATTTACTTAAATTATAAACAAAACTAAATTTATAACTAATAAGATATTGTTTATGGTTAATTGTCATTTCTTCCACTTTATTTTCTGATAAATTGGGATAAAATATATGAATCAATTCATGTAGTATTGTATTAAATATTTCTTCATCCTTTTTAACAAAAAATAAGTAAAGATTTAAAAAAATGACTTTGTCTTCTTTATCACTTAAACCCATTAAAAAATTATTTTTTTCTTCATAATGTATAAAAAATTTAACTCTAATACTTTTAATCTTGTTTTTAAAATACTTTATATTTTTTTTAGTATTTTTATCAACTTTAATAACTTTTAACATTTATGAAATGTAGAACAAATTTTCTCAAAGAATTTAAAGTATTTAAAACTTGATCAAAAAGAATATATTCTTTATTGGTATGTTCATTATAGAAACCGCAACCTATATTAAATCCTCTAAAATCAGATTTAATATAATCCAAAATACTTAAATAGTTTTCTCTTTTAGAAGAAATTTTAAAATCTGGGAAAAAATATTTTAGTAAATTTAAAAAATTATCATTATATTTATAAGGAATTAAAAGATTAGAAATTGTATCAACCGTAATTATTATTTTCCCGTCAAACATTTTTTTGTCAAAAATATTTATTCTTCTACTTTCACCAATTTCTTCGTTATCCATCATAAAAAAGAAAAAATTATCTGAATACTCCAATAATTCAAGTAAAATATAAACACCGCATCTGTCATCTCCTCCAAGAACAACTTTTCTTTTTTCATTTAAATATATTTTATTTTCATCAACTATAATATCTAATGGATATATTTCATCTTCTAAACTTCCATATATTTTTTTATTATAAGTGTCAATATGCGCGCATAAGTAAATTAAAGAATCACTATTTCCTTTAAAATAAATATTGTCAATTTTACTAAAATGATATTTATTTAAAAGTAATTCAGAAATATAAGAAGTCGGAACATTTAATATTTCTTCTATAAAAAAATCCACCACCAAAAAATGTCCTAAATCACATTTTAACCAAAGAGAATGAATCAAAATTTAATTTTTCCCTATTCACCTATGATATATACTCCTGCAGGAATAGGTAGTATTATTCAACCAGAAACAATGCAACAAGTTGCACAATCGCAAATGGGGCCAATAGGAACATTTGTTGTTTCAACACAACAATTGATGGGAATGATAGGAGAAATACCAGTTATAGGGGCACCACTCAGTTCAATTATTCAAAGTCAATTAGGAAAACTAACAACTTATATGGAGACTATGACGAAATTAAATACCATTGTGGCACAAACCTCTATTCAATCCGCACAATTATTACAATCTTTACTCTACTCTAATAACGCAATATTGCAAATTCAGAAACAGAATCAAACATATGCCATGATGGCATTAAATATGGCACCAAATTTAGGGGGAAGTAATATACTTCCACAAGTAGGATTATCATTATTCTTTAATACTTTATATCCACAACTATTGCAAAATTATCCCGTAATTCAAAATCTTTTATTTTCATTTGGAATGTCTCCTTATGAAATGCAAAATTGGGAAAGAACGATGACACTGCCATTTACCATGTTAAATATGCAAAATACTTTACAAATGTTAATGAGAACAGGAAGAATAATACCACCAGTTGATATTTATAGGGTAACATCAATGTTGATTCCCATGACTGCATCGGAATTAAGTAGTGGTATAGGAACATTGCAACAATTTCCATTAGGAAGAATAACACCATACGAAATGATTAATATGATAAATCAAACAACACTTGAAATGAGGGAAATAGCAAGAACATTAAGAACAACAACAGATGCAATTCAAGAACTTTTAAGACAAAATATGATGTTTGGAATGTCATATACGCAATTTAGTGGATTTTTCAGAGGTTTAGATATAAGAAGATTAGGTGGTAATATAATGGATATATTTAGTAATGTAAATATTCTAGGCCAATTATCAAATAGATTAAATATACCAATACAATTTACTGCCAACTTGCCATTGATTGCACAATCAATGTTTCCACTTTCTCCACAAATACAACAAGAAATGATACAATCAACCATGATTGCCTTCGCACAATTAGGAGGACAATATCTTTCACAATTTGGGGGATTAGCATTTCTGCAGGGAATTCCGAATAATTGGATTAATCTACTAACAAGTGGTGCATCTCAATATGGAAGATTGGGATTTGCGGCACCAATGGTTAACTATATGATAACAAGATACGGTGATATAAATACTATGGCAAGAATGATGACTATGCCATTTGAATTTTATGCTAGATTCTTCGGAGGAGAAAATGATCCCATTGCACAATTAGAAAGTATGATCGCAATGGGTATTCCTCCACAACAGGCGTTAAATACGGTTTTAATGTTGCAAGGAATGAATATAACAAGATTATTAAGAACACCAGAAACTCCATTGTTTTATGATTTATTAAATATACAAAATAAAACATTTCTTGATAATTTAAGAGATGCATTTTTGTCTGCATCAACAACGGTATTTACAACAAGAATAGTTCCCCTAACATCTCAATTTATGGGATGGTTAACAAGTTATTTTCCATTTGCATTTGCGGCAAAACAAATACAAAGAGAAGGAATATCATTTTTAAGAAGATTTGGAATAGAGGAACAACAAATTCAAAATGTATTAAATACTATGATATCCATGTTAGAAAGAAATCCATTAATTCAACAAACGGCGGGAGAATTTTTGTCTAATATTCAAAAAACTACTACTTTTTATGGTCCACAAGGAGAAGAAATAACAAAAAGAATGGTGGATCTTGAAGTAATTAATACTGTATTAAAAGGATTGGCAGGAAGACTGACACCACAAGGATTATTTCCTTTTATGAGAGGTGTGATAACTACCATGGCACCATTTATGTTATCTGAATTTGCCACTACTTTTGCCATAACTGCCGGACAACAGATAACTCCTGGACCCATTTCACAAATTGCGGGTACATTAGCATCTTTTGCCCCAATGTTTTTACCTTTTGTCATTAATCCATTATCACTGGGAGGAATGTTGGCCATGGTTGGTGTTCCTCTGGCAATACAAGGATTGGGTTCATTATTACAATTAGGATTTAATAACTTATTCGGAAGACCGGAATTAATAACAACGGGATTAAATCCTTTAGAAATGATAAGAATAAGTGATCCCGATTATTTAAGAAGAAGATCGGCAATGGTTAGTGATCCTTCTTTAAAATCATTTTATTCTTCTATGGCAGATATTATAGAAAGAAGAAGAATGAGTATTGCAGATTTTGAAAACTTACAAAAAACATTTTCTGATCCTCAATTTTCTATATTTTTACAGACGGCAATGAGAGCATTAGAAAAAGGAGATATTGAAAGAGGTAAAGATATTATTAATCGTTATATTTCACCGGTATTAGAAGGAATATTGCAATCTTATGACTTAAATCGTATGGATACATCTGAAAGAATAAAATTTATGAGGACGGCAATGGGTATATTTGAAGAAAAAATGAGAGAAATGGGAATTAATGATGAAACGATTAGATTGGTAAAGGAAAATACACTAAAAACACAAAATATAACCATGAGAGAAACTCTTGTAGATACCGAAAGATTAAAGAAAAGGATTATAGAAATTGCCAAGAAACCAACATTTTCTTTTAAAGATTTAGAAGAAATTTCAAAAGAATTTAATGTTGATATTTCCTTGGTTGTTAATACGGCATCTAAATTTGTTAATTTATCCAAAATGGATAAAACCGATTTAAAAAGAATTATTTCTGTGGCACCGGAACTTACAAGAATATCATCAGATTTTACTAAAGAAATAGAAAAAGATATACAAGATCTTGTAAAGGAATTACAAAGAATATATCCGGGAAGAGTATTTAGATTTGAAGATTTAAGTGCATTACAAGAATTAATAAGAAGTGGAGAAATTATATTACCAAAAGGAAGGAGAGTAGAAGATGTTTTAGGAGAAATAGAAATATTAAGAATGGCCAAATCACAAGTTATTCCAGACTTTTCACAACTAAGTGGAGATCAATTAGTAGTTGAATTCGCAAGACTAGTAACCGAATTTGCAAAAGAAGTAAAGAATAAAAAATAATGACATTCAAAATAAAATGATATTTCCCTATTTAACCATTAATGATTTAATAATCACCGATAATGAAGAAAAAGAAAATTTTGATTATTCTTATGGAGATTTTATTTACATAAATTATTTAAGAAGTAATAATATTGATTTAGAAATTGAAATTCAAAATTCAAATGATTATACGGTCATAGGATTAGTAAAAGAAACATTTGGCCATGAAAAACAGGAATTATTGAAATATATTATTATTCCTCCCAATAGTAAAGAAATTTTTAATATAATGTTAACCTATTTTTATATTCTCAATGAATCACATATAACATTTGAATTTTACAAATTAGAAATTGATAATACATATCATATCAACAAAAAATTATTCATTCAAATCAATCCAATTATTGAAAATTTAATAATTGAAGAGAAAAAAACATTCAAAAAAAATTATTATGAAAAAATAACAATAAATAAACAAGGAAATTATATATCATCCGATCCAAGAATAATGGGAATATATAGTAAAATAAGAAGAAATACTGAAATGTTTGTAAGATTAAGAAATGCGAATAAAAGAAAATTATTATGGTTTTCCACAAGATTAAGTGGTTCCGCCTGTCCCTATTGTACAAGAAGTGATTCCGTTTTAGATAGAAAAACTTATTTATTTGAAGAGGAAAAATATATTAATTACGATGATGCTAAATCTTTTTGTTTACATTGTTTTGGAACAACATATTTGGGTGGATTTTATGGAGTAAAAAGTATTTTTGCATTTTTAACTTATGGAAGTTTTAGAACACCAGAAAGTGGATTAATAAAAACGGGAAATATAATTGTTCCCGGAGATGTTCCCATAAAAACCGGAGATTACATTTTTGATGGAAATAATTTATTTTACATTTCATCGGAAATAGAAATTAATACTTTCTTTGATTTACCGGTATATTATCGTTCTGCGGTTAATAATGTTTCTCCTTTATCGCCTTTAAATACCATTATCAAAAAGTTTTCAGAAACTTTAAAAAATATATTTGAATATGATAAAAGTTAATTTAGAAAATAAAAAAGAATTAAAACCCATAGATAATATATTTGTTATTACTAATCAAAGAACAAAAATATATGAAAATTATATTATTAAGAATTTGGATTCAAGTCAGTTTCCTTATAAAATATACTTTGATAAAGATAAAAATTATCAAATTGAAAATGTTATTATGAAAGATAAAAATCATTTTATGCATCCTATGTGTTATAAAGTTGAAATAGAAGGAAATAATTTAATTGTTACCATAGATGAACCACTTTATTATCACTTTGTTAATATAGAAAAATATAACTATGGACCAATAATAAAAATAGACAGAAATGATATAGATAAAATAAGTGCCGTAAATTTACATAATATTAAAATAAATCATGAAACAAAAATAGGTAATGTTTATTTCCCAAATAGTGAATTAAATTTACTTCAAATAAATAACGGAAAAATTTTTAACGGTTACAATTCAATAAATTTAACAAATAATAAAATTTATGTAATACAATTGATAGATATCAACATGAAAACCTATCATTTGGTAATAAAAATGAATGAAAATGGAATATTACAACCATTTCAAGAAATTTATCCAAATTTTCCTTTTAAGGCATATAAATATATTTTACAAGAAACACCTAATTTAAATAAAATTTTCATAGGATGTATATTTGAAATTCTAGAATTCATTATTCTTCCTTTTTCTCAAATTTATATTAAAATTCCAAAAGTAAATGAAAATGAAAAAAAGTATATTTTGTTTGAAAACCTCGTTCTAACAACAAATATATCTAGTGATAATTTTATATATGTTCCTTTAATATATCCATTTCCAAGTATATCGGGAGATTATAAAATATTTTCTTGGAAAAGATATTATAAAAACGAAGAATTCAGTTATGATTTTAATTCTATTCCTATATCATTTCATTTTTATACACAAGAATATATTACAACAGTAGAAGAAAATAAAATAAAATACTTTTCAAATTTAACTTTTCCTGAACAAAATATTAATAATTTAATACCATTTTATCACGATTTAACTTTGTTTACGAGACATGAAATTAATCAAGATTGGGATTATATATTATACAAAAGAAATGTAGGCGATGTTCATGTGTCTTTAAATAGAGATTATAAAGAAAGTGAAATTGATCTATTAAATGGAGTTGCATTTTTTGAAAATAATTTAATAGAAACCATTTTTAATCTTATGTCTAAAAGAAAAAACTTTTATCCATTATTTATTGTTTTAAATAAAATTGATGATGATTTATATAATCAAATACTTGAACTACGAAAACAAAGTATTTATTCTTTAATTTTCGTTTGCAATCCTAATATAAAATATCCAAATGAAATTGATGATATCTGGATTAATGATATTTTAATTAGTCCCAAAACCATTTTAACTTTTGATATTATTTCCGTCATTAATACATCTTATGTTTTTTCAAGTAATAAAGATCTTGTTTTAGTTAAAAGTGAGATACCCAATGACATAAATTATATCGGATTAAATATTGAAGGAAATAAAATAATGATTTATAAAAGAATTGATTATGGAAAATTCCCTCTATTCAAAAAAGAAAAAGTAACGGAAAATTTAAGTTATTATCCAATAGGAAGTGATTCTATAATCTTACTAAAAGAAAAAATAGTCAATAATACAAATACTTTCACTTTATACTATAAAATTGTTTATGAAAAAACATTAGGGGAATATATTAAAGAAGTTAAAGTTATTGAAGACGATTATATTTCATATTATGAAGGAAAATCTTTGTTAAATAATATCATACAAGATAATGTAAATAAAATCAATATTTCTTCTCAATTTGATACTGGATTTAAATTTATTTCATATAGAATAAATGGATATTTAAATTTACTAAAAAATAATTCCGTTAATAATATTTACAATTACGATGGAAGATATTTATCTTTGTTTGATGATACAACCGCATTAACTTTAAGAAAAAACCATATTGATATTTTCAATAATTTAGATATGTATCCGGGCATTACATCAACGGGAAAAAATCAATTGTTTATGTTTTTTGTGGTATATTTAAGTTACTTAGAAAGAAAATATTTTTCTCAAATAATGAGAAGATATAATATTAGTAAAGACTTGGCAAATAATATAATGCAAGTTATTAAAAACGAAATTAAAAAAGTATCAAATAATTTAATAGAATTAAAATGGAATATAAGTATTAACGGAACAACTATAACCATCAATAATTATGTTATTTTTAACGGAATAAAGAAAGAAATAAAGGAACTACAAGTTAATTTTAATGTTCTGGAGGGAATTTAATATTAATGTTCCCCCAGGCGGGGGAACGATTTAATTCCCGAAAATATTTTATCAAAACATCTTTAATAAACAAATAGATTTCACCAATAATTTCATTATCAAAATTTAATAATTCGAGATTATCATTTATATTTCTTCTTGTTATTGTATAATTTGATATGTTTATTTTTCTTTTATCTGCAAGATATAATAAAAATCTTTCATATAAATCAATAATTCCAATTTTATTAACATAATTTCTTAAAAATTGTGAATAATCTTCAAAATACAAATCAATATATTTTTGCAATATAGAATAAAATGTATTAAGATATGTATTCAATTTTTCTTTATTAAGGGGCATATTTATCAAATTCCTTATATGAACCCAATTGTTTTTCTATAATCATTCTGCATAGTATTTTTAGTCTTGTAACAGTTTCGGGAATCAATACAATGGCATTATCATAGTATTTTTTTTCTTTTGTAAATTCAGGTTCATCATCAATTATAAGTTCCGTTCTTAAAAAGTGATAATCATAATCATTTAATCTTTTAAATGTTATTTTCTTTGTTATTTTTATTGGAACTTTCTCACGATTAGTTATTTTCTTTTCATATTCTCTGGTTAAAGTAGATATATTATCTTTTTCCAGATAAGATAAAAGAAGTCCCGGATCAAAATAGATTATAATTTCATTTGGATTAGAATCACGATGAGATTTTATACATAGTTTAGAACTTTCTATTCCCGAAATAGGATTTAAATACATAGAAGAAGTGAATTTGAATTTACAATCTTCATATCTATTTCCTATTTCATCTATAAAGGATTTAGGAAGTTCTTGTGCTATTTCAAGAACATCTTTCATGCTTGTAGTGAAACCGATATACTTCCAGGTACTAACCTGGTTTTTGTGGTTTTTTACCATTTCTTTCATGATACACCTCCGTTTTTCTTTTTTAATTTTCTTTTTATAATATCTTTTGCGGGTTTTTTCTTTAAAATATAAAAATTTTCTATCTTTTTTTGTTTTCTGAATTCTTTCATTTCTTTATTTAAATAATTTACATATTTCAATCCTGCAATGTCATAATCACCATATATTTTAATTTTTTTATATCCGTTTACTAAATTTGTCCAATCAATATTTAGATTATTAGTTCCCATGGTAGATATTATAATACCATCATTCCTATGTTTACTTAATATATGTAACATATCAAATATTCCCTCGCATATTGAAATGGTTTTAGGTGAATATTTGTCAACATTTTTAATTAAGAAATATTTTTGATTCTCCTCTTCATTAACAAAGATATAATTGTATTTTATTAATTTTGTATTATCATAAATTCTTCTTTGTATGAAACCAATAATTTTATTATTTTTAATTAACGGAATTGTTAAATAATTATTAATTAAAATTTTATCAAGTAAATCAACAATTTCTTTATAATGACTTTCAAATTTAAAATCGTAATTCGTTATGAAAGTATATGGGAAAAATTTTAAAAATAAATCATAAGTTATATTATTGGAGGATAATAAATTTTCTATTTTATAATAACTTTCTTTTTTATTCATAAGATGCATTTTCTTGATAAAATCGTATATTAAGTCATTGGCATAAACAAAATAATCGTGAAATTTTGAATAATCTTTTTCAATATAAAATACGGGAGATATCTTTTTTCTTTCCATTATTTTTGATAATATTGGATCATTATAATTTTCAAATGTAAAATCGGTTATATATTTAGAAATATCAAAATGGAAATTAGAATTATTTAATATACCTCTTTTTATAATATTCATTAAATCAAATATCGTTCCACTTATATTACATCCAAAACAATGGAAAAGTAACTTTGTTTTATGAACATATAAAGAAGGAATGGTTTCTTGATGAAATGGACAATGGATTTTTATGAAACGAGGATAATTTTTACCATTATATTTATTTACAAGAAAATCAAGCGCGTTTTTTACTTCCTTTAAAGTTTTCTCTATCTCTTTACCCAACATAGTCATTTCCTGCATAACGATAATTTTAAAGGACAAAAAAATTTTTGTCAAGTTTATTTGGAATTATCATAGAATATAATTTCTCCGTTATTTTTTATCGTTTTCATTTGAAGATTATTTTTTATTTCATTTTTTTTTATTATTTTCTTCATTTTTGGTTTCTTCTTCTTTTTCTCTTTTTCCTCTTTTTTCGGTATAATAAAACATCATTAAACGATTAATAAGTATAATTATTGATATTGATAGGGAAATTGAAGTAAACGGCAAAAAGAATGATGCAATAAACGGAACAACAAAACTTATATCATACTTTTGAAATATAATAATTTTTTCCGTAAAATTTTTTTCCATGTAAATATAATTTAAAAACCATAAATAAACAATAAGAAAAATAATAACAAAATATAAAAAACGACTAATATTTTTAAAACGATATAAATTTTTAACCCAATAATAAACATAAGTAATAAATATAATTGACACTTCTAATGCGATAGTGATAAATAATGCAACATATTTTTCAAAATCATTTTCAAAAAGTGAATAAATATGATATATATGCCAAGATGAAGTTAAAACCGCAAAAATGTATAAAAGTAATCCTAAACCAAGAAAAATATAATTGATTATTTTATTAAAATTCAACATTTTTAAATTTTAATGTCCAAAAATAATTCTTAATAAAATATTAGTTAAAATAGTTGCCAATATTCCACCAATGATAAGATAAAATATCCATTGAACATCCTTTTCTATTTTTTTAATATTTTCAATTATATGTTCTTGTTTGGTTTGAAGTTTGGTTAATTCCAATTTTATTTCCTCTAATTCTCCATTGAATATTTTACTTTCTATTTTGCCCACTCTTTTTTCTAATTCCGGATAATTATTATCTGATTTATTTCTAATTCTTTTTGACATTCTAAATAAAAATGTCAGAATGTGAAATTGAATGGGAAAAATTTAAAAATTTGGTATTAAACTATATTGCCTCATTTTTAACAAACGAAATAATGAATTTAGAATCTATTACGAATGGATATAAAGTAGATAAAGAAAAATTGTTGGGAGTTATAAGAAAAGAATTGGATAATTTAAATGAAGACAAAAAAGATTTAATTATAAAAATTTTTAAAAAAGAAACAAGAAAAGTAATAGATAAAATTGAAAAAATATTTATAATTGGTAACTTTGAAGTAAAAACTCCATTTAAATGATTATTCCTTGATTTTGCCTTTATAAATAATTTTAAAAGAAATATATTTTTTTATTTTTTCAATATTTCTAGTTTTAGATGCAATAATTATACTTATTAAAGGATAAATTTTTATTTCATCTTTACTTAAGAATACATATCCACCATATTTAGGAACATAAGTATCATTTTTTCTTTTTCCCACATATATATCTTTATTCATAAAAAGAACTATATACAAATCATTTTTATCAGAAAAAACAAAATATCCTATTCCATATGTCTCTAAATCTAATCTAAATTTTATAATATCTTTTTCAAGTTTGTTATATTTTTTTTCTACAATTTTATATATTTCTTTTGGTAGATTATTTTTAAAGATTCGAATAAGAATATTATCATTTTCTTTTATTTTTTTGATATCATCAGATTTTTTAGTATTTATGATTTTTTCAGTAACTTTTTGATTTACTTCATCTTTTTTCTTTTTATTTTTAATTTTATTTTTTTTCTTTTTCTCCACAAGGTTTTTAATAAAGTTTTTTATCTTTTCAAACATACCAAAATTTTAAAGGATAAAATTATAATACTTCTTGCCACTCAACATTATAAGTGTTATCAAAAAGTAAGTGAAGTAATTCTAATGTTTTATTTTTTACCGCATCACTAATAGAACCGGAATAATAAACATAAAAAGTTTTATTTGTATTATCATATCCTAATCCTTTTAATTGGGAACCAAGAATATAAACGATATTTTGTAATATAATTTGAAATCTTAACTCACTTAACATCTTTCTTAAATGTCATAAAAAACTCTTTAATATACTTATCTTCTTCTTTTTTTATAAAATATTCGTAAAACATATCTAAAAATCTTTTAAATTGTATTTTTCTAGGAGAATACCTTTTATAATTACCTCTTTTAATTAAAAAATCAAAATTGGGAATAGATTGAAAGTTATTTACTTTTTTCAATTTTCTTGATGGAAATTCATAAAAAGAAAAGAAAAATTTCCAAAAATTATTAATATGAACATAAAGATATTTAATTTCGATATCATAAGGAATTTCAATTTTTCCTTCTTTATAATCCATGTTGAGATATATATTTTGTCTTATAACTAGTTCAATTTCATTTCTCAAAATTTCCAGTTTTTCGTTTTCAATATTTTTTAAATATTCTTTTAAATCAGGAAATTTTCTAAAAACAAAATTAAAACTTCTAATATCTTTTTTATGAATTCTATACTTTACAATTAATGCCCATACGATTAAATATGTCATAAATAATGGAAAACAATAATCATAATAAAAACGCATTTGAATATACATTAATTCCCAAAATTCATAAGATGCAGGAAGAACAAATTTTTTAAATACCAAATGTAATAATTCTCTATAATTTTGATGCATTTTTTCTAAATTCATTTTTTAATTTCTCCTTTTAGTTTTTCCAACAAATAAATTCTATCTTCGTAAGTATCTATTAAAAAAGAAATAACAATTAGTGTTGATTCTATAATATGGTCGTTTTTAATGGGAAATTTCGTATTTTCCCAATTCGTAAATATTTCTTTGAATTTTTCTATTGATGTTTCTTTTACGGATGTTGTTCCCATTAATCTTTTCCATCTTTGAGGATACATTTCAACGAAATTAGAATTATTTGATATCAATATTCCTTTTATAATACCATATGCATATGCGAAATTAAAAATACTTTTTCTTGAATGATTTCTCATAGGAAAAACTTTTTCTATAACATATAATGGTTTATATTTTTTATTGTATTTTATTACTATATCGAAAAATTTTTTTATATTTTCATTTTTATTTAGATTGAAATGAAAATAATCCAATAAAGAAATAAAAAATTTTTTATCGTTATATTTTAATAAAGAAATTCCTAAATGTTGTAAAGATGTATCAATTCCAACAAAATACATTTTTATACTCCATTATTTTAAGGAAGTTTAATTTATCCGTATTTTCGTTAAGTATAACATCAATTCGATTTTCTGTTATATATTCTTTTAAGTTTATTCTTTGAATAAGAATATTGTTAAATTTTTGATTTATTTCTATATCTCCGTCATACAGAAAATAAACTTTAAAAGTTATGGTTTTATCAATTCTATCAAGTGTTTTCATTAATCTTTTTATTTTAACTTCTTTATTTTCAAATGCGTCTTCCTCTAAAAAATAAAATAAAATTTGATAACCACTTAAAATTGTATATAAACCTAAATCACTTATCTTTAAAATATTTCTAATGGGAATTTTGTCTATCAAATTTTTCCATTTTCTAAATTCCCAATCCTCTTCTACATCATCTAAAAATAAAACATTTGTTCTTAAATAGTAAAAATATTTATAAAATTCCAATTTATCTCTCATATAAGGTTTATCAATTATTTTCTTATCTTTTTTCTCAAATTTTAGTTTATAATAACTATTAATAAAATGCAAACAATTTTCAAAATCTTTATTATCTAACGGATTATCTCTTACTAAAAATACTTCTTCATTTTTTATCGAATTTATAAAAATGATTCTCGGATATTTTAAAATATCAAATAATTTAATTTTATCTGATAGTTTTGCATAAAGTGTTTCTTTATCGTAGTATATATTAAATTGATTAATTTTTTCATCAGGTTTTCCGGCAATAGTATAAATATCGTCTATATCAACATAATAAATATCATCTAAAAAATATGATAACATTGAACGAAAGAAAGTTGATACTTTAACAGGTAAGTTACTTTCTACGACAACATATCTCATTGTTTTTCCTCCTCTTTGTTATATATTTTATGTTTTTCTATAAATTTACCGTCTTCTGTTATTTCAACAATTATATCAGACATGTCTTTTATTTTTAATAAATTGAATTTTATATTATCCGATTCAATTTTTGAAAATGTGGGTTGATAGTAAATATAAATCACTATAACTAATTGAGGATATTTTAATTTCCAATATTCTACAATTTTATAATTAAAAACATTTTCTATAATTAAAATTGAATTTAAATTCATGTTTTGTAAATAAGAAAATTTTTGTGCAATGAGATTGTTAATATCTTGTATATTTTTTATCTTTTCAATATCAATATACATAACAAAAGGAACACCATGATAATTATATTTTTTTATTAGAGAAGATATATAATCCGTTTTCATACTTTTTTGAGGTCCACATACAAACAAGATTCTCTCCTTCATGTCTGTCCCTCCTTTTTTCTTAAGGTCCTGAAACGCATACCGAAAATTTTAAAGGATAGATTCTTAAAAATGTCAAATTTATAGACAGGATCTATATTTTAAGTATCTTTTAGAAAGGATCTAAATAGTATCTATAATAAAAATGGAAGAAAAAAACCAAAAAAGGAGGTGAAGGGCCATGATTATGATAATGACTACGATGTCGATCATTGCTCTATTTTATTCTCTATATATTATATATAAAATGATTGTTGTAGCATTAAAATACAAAGATTATTTTTTATTAATATTGTTTGGAATATTGTTAATAATAACAATCTGGTTTGTAGAATTTTTTATTTTTATTAATTTAGATATTATGATAAACAAATATATTAGAAATATTCTTATTGGGGAGATCTCTATATAGAGATCTCCCTTTTATTTCTAATTAAAAGTTATTTTTTTTTTATTATCTCCTCTTCCCAGACCCCACCCTGGGAAGAGGAGTAAAAAAGCGGTGGGGAAAGGAGGGAAAAAAATGAAAAGGAAAGAGGTGAAAAATATTATCATTGGAGTGACCCATGGGGGGAATCCCCACATAGATGATTTACTATCAATTTCCATACTATCATATTTTTCAATTATCAATTATAATATTCCCTTATTGGTTATCAGAAGTTCAAATATTGAAGAAATTTTAAAAATAATTGATAAAATCAAAAAAAATTACGAAATTAATGATATTTATATATTAGATCAAACTATTAATATCGATAAATTAAAAAATTTTAAAAATATTGAAATTAAAGTAATAGATCATCATGATAAAAATACAAATAATTGCACATTTCAATTATTATTAGAATATTTGTATCCCGAATATTCATTAAAATTATTAGATTTTGATTTTAATTTTGATTTTAATTTTGATTTTAGTAATTTTAATAATTTTGATAATAAAAAAATATTTAAACCCATTAATTTTATCGACAAATATTTAAAACTAATATCAATTAGTGATACTAATGGGCCAATCACTTCATTTCAATATTTTTATGGGAAAAATATTGAAAATATTAATGAATTATTAGAATTCGAGTATTTTATATTGAAAAATCCGTTTATATTTGCAATTTTGAAATATTTCAATAAGAAATATTTCTTTATAAAGTCAGATAAAAATATTTTTTATATATTAGGAAATATTATCATTAAACAATTGTTTAATAATTTTAAGATTAAAGATTTAGAATTTGAAACCATTAATAGTAATATTATTATTGTTAAATCGAAAAAAAGATATTTAGATACTCATATCCTGAAATTTACACTAGAATATTTTAATAATTTAGATTTAAATGATGATATTATAATAATTTATTTCAAGAATTCAAACAGAAATTCCGAGGAATATTCGATTCATTTAATAAATATTTTTAATAAAAAATTTAACATCACAAAATTAGAAAAATTAATTGATTTAAAATTCATTCATGGTAATCATAAAATTATTGCGATTGATAAAAAAGATTATCAAAAATTTATTGACATTATAAAAAAATACAATGATGAAATAATTTTATAATTTTCATTATTAATTTTTTCCGGTACCGTTTTGGTACCGGACATTAAAATAAAAAACTTTTTATTTTTTTTTAAACTTTTTTTCAAAGAAAATAATATTTATATATTTATTTAATTTCCGGAATATTATATTATTTATATTTATATTCCGGATTAATATATAAAAAATATCCTAAGTACCAAAATATATTGAAATTATATTTATAATATCGAATATAATATACATAATCTAAATAAAATTTTTAAAATATTCCGGATTTTATAATATTTTAATACTTAATATTTTTTAAACATATGTTTATTAAAATACCGGAATAAAAAATCCGAAAATTAAAATAAAATTTAATCTATCAAATTACAAAAATATAGTATTTATCCGCAAAGTTGACATTTTAAAATTTATGCTTTAAAATTATCATGCCGCGGGAAAATCCCCGGTAAAAAATAAAGGAGAGGGAAATATGGAAGAAAGAAGAAATCGCAATATACCTCCTAAAGGAGGACAAAGAGAAAGAAAAGGAATATCATTTTTCCATAAAAGAAATGATGAATGGAAAAATATAGAAATACAACCAGGAAACGAATCCGTATTTATAACCATAACGGATTCCAATAAACACAAATTATCCATATCTTTAAATTTACAAGAAATATCATTTTTAAAAGATTTTTTAGATTCATATTTAAATGAAATTTTGAAAAATAAAATATATGGCGAAGTAAAAGGAGGAAAAAACTATGAAGTTAGAGAAAAACAACCGTAAAGATCCCCATTTGAATGGGGTAAATGACATTGAAAATATCGAAAGAGAAGAATTAGAAAAGAACATAGGAAGAAAAATGATGAATTATATCAAAAAACATACAAACGGAATTGCATCATATATATCTTCTAAATATTCTAATGATGATTTCTTGGGAGATAAAGAAATGATTGAGGAAATACTCGAATCTCCAGTATTTTTAAAATATGTTAGAACGGAATTTCCAAAATCAGAAGAAATCCAAAAACAAATTGATGAAATATTAAAAATTAATTCCGGTAAAAATAAAATACAAGAAGTATTAAATCAGTATCCTGAAATTAAATCATTATTATCACTACCTCATCCTTGGGGAGATATCGAAATAGAAAGAATACAAGAAAATCGTTCCCTTTCTAAAAACGAAATATTTGAAAAATTAATTTCCGCAATCAAAGAATATCATGATATTGTTTCCATAGAATTTCCATCTTATTATTCCTATTCAAGTATTTTAGAAAGATTTGCGATTGTATTTTCTTCAATTAAAGAATCATTGGATAAAAGTAATTGGACTGAAATTAATAACGGAAATATTACAACCATACCTCTACATAATATATGTGCATATTCGGTTGTTACAGTTAGAGAATATCTAAAAAGATTAGGAAAACCGGAATTATTTGATTTATTAAAAGAAATATCTTATTTATATTCACTTTATTCTGGAATTAAAGTATCTCCATTTGAAGTTTGTATATCTTCTTTAAATATTCCATTACTGGTATTTATTGGATTTATTACTATTAATGATATCAATGTTAAAATCAATGAGATAAGTGAAGGAAAAAATTTAAAACTTATTATTAACATTCCATTAATCGAAAATTTGATTAAAAATGATTTCTCGTTTATAAGAAAAATGATTGATTACAATGTTGATGAATATAAAGTAAAATTGTCTTTAAATTCTAATCATACATTTACTTTTAGAGTATTAGAAAGACAAGATGAAATTATTAGAGTTTATACGGATTTAAATTATTTATCTGTTCTTGTTGATGAAATATTACTTAATCCTATTAAAAAAGAACCAAAAGAATATTCAAAAATTTTAAATGAAGATGTAGTTAAAGATACTATCCAAATTCCCGAATATATACCATATGCATTTTCACTGATACCATATTTATATATTGATTTTAATTTATCGCCTAATGACGAATATACTATTGAAGAAATTGAAGAAATAAGACACAATTTAAAAGAAATGAGTAAGTTAATTGATCGTGTCAATTATCAAAATATTAAAACTAAATTTGATAATGTTAGAACAGTTAATTCTTATCTAAAAGTTAAATTAAATAACGATCAAATAATCGTTGATTTAGAAAATGTTAGTTTAGAAACAAGGAGATTAATTTATTATATGTTCAAAACCGTATATCCTAATTCAGTATTTATTGTAAGAGATAAATTATATACCATAGAAGATGCCTATGATATAAAACAAGATATTAAAGAAATTTTAGAAAAATCATTTATTTCACTTTTAATATTTAGAAATAAGGAAGTTAAACCATATTTACATTATTTTGAAATATTTGTAAAATTTTTATTTAATTCTCCCTCTCAATATATTTTCGAAAAAATATATAAATCAACCGAAGAAATAAAATCACCTTATACATTTATCCTTGATTTAAGTAATGATGAAGAATTTTTGGGAACAATCATGGATACTGGTATTGATCAAAACTTTCACGAATATCTTTATGAATATTATGAAAAATCCTACAAAAATGTATTGAAATCATTAGAAAACGCCACACTCGAAGATTATTTACTTTATATTTACAATCAATTTGTTGATATATTCAAAGAACATATTTTAGGATTACAAAATTACGATTTGATTAAAAAATATGAAGAATATTTCAATAAGAAAGAATCATTTGGAGAAGAAAAATATTTAATAACGACCGAAGAAATATTACAAAAATCATTAAGTGATTTATTTATGTATCGTTCTCATTTTAGAGATTTAGATGATTTAATGGAAATTAAATCAGGTAATTTGATCGTTATAGGTGCAAGACCATCAATTGGAAAAACATCATTTGCATTAAATTATGTTTTATCATTATTAACATTACATCCTGATATCAAAATTGGATTTATTTCTCTCGAAACACAAAAGGAATATCTTGGATTAAGAATACTTCAAATTCTTTTAGGATTAGATAAGAAAACATTAATTGATAAATATATGAAAAAAGACGAAGAATTTGAAAATACTTTAAAAATGATAAATGATTATTATTTATCAAGACTGATTATTATAAATAATACTTATGAATTAAGTGAAATAGAAAATGTTATAGAACAAATGGTTAAAGAAAATAAAGTTAATTTGATATTTGTAGATTACTTACAAAGAATGAATGTTATTGTTGATAAAAAGAATGTATCTAACACTTACATAGGAATAACATTATCCATTAAATCATTTTCGACTTTATCTAAGAAATTAAATATACCAATTTTTGTATTATCACAATTAAATCGTGAAATAGAAAAAAGAAAGAAAAATGATGTATTATTAACTGATTTAAAAGGATCCGGTGATATTGAACAAGAGGCCGACATCGTTATTTTAATGAATAGAAATCGTGTATCCGTAGATGTTAATGATGTTGAATTTAATTTAATTAAAAATCGTGATGGCAAAATCGGAACCATTAATATGTTATTTAAAGGAAATTATTTCAGATTTGCGCCTCTTGATAATAAAAACATGTTAGAACCTGATTTTTATCTTAACATATTGAAGGAAAAATACGAAGAATATCTTAATTTAAAGAAACAAGAAACAATTAATACGAATAATTATGAAAATTATTCCGATAAAGTTGTATATTATTGTCCTGTATGTAAAAATTATGAAAGAGAAATAAAAGATGGTGATGTAATAGTAGAAAGTTTATGTGATGATTGTCAAAATAAAGGATATAAATCATATATTTGTGTTAATTGTTCAAATACAACTTATAATAATACCGGTGATGTATTATGTGAAAATTGTAAGAAATTTAAAGATACTATTGTATCCGAATTTAATACACAAAATGAAATTAAAATAAGTAATCCAAAAGAGTTAGAAGATGGTTATTATACAGGATTAACCATACAATGTAAGATTTGTGGAAATGAAACTTTATATTTCTATAAGAAACATAATTTATGTCCAACTTGTTATCGTCATTTAGATAAAATTTATCTAACATATGGTATATTAAATATCATTGATCCCGGGAATCAAACAATTTCTGAAGTCTTTAATAAAATTAATGACTATATTAATAATCACAAAATTGATAATGAAAATTTAGTAAAATCTCATAACTTAATTGAACTTATAAAAGATATTGATAATATTAGTGAAGAAATTGAAACATTGTATAAAAACAAGAAATTTAAAGATTTATATTATCTATACATTAAAAGAATTTATCCCTCCTTACTTAATGGAAATATATCCGAGATTTATAATCATTTCAGGAAAACCGTTGATTACTTAAATAAAAACAATATTAAAATCAATTTTGATCATATAACTTATTTTGGTCCAATGTTTATACTTCCATCTAAAATTATTGTAAATATGGATAATATCATTGAAAACATAAAGAAAATTAATGAAATATTTTACGATAAGGAAAAATCTTCCGAAGATAAAGTTTATATCAGATTCTTAAATGATGATGATATTAAAAAAATTAAAAAAATCGTATCCGATATTAAAGATAAATTAAATAATATTTCAAAATTTACAAAATTTATACAAATTAATAAAGAGCAAATAACCGATTATTATAACCTCCTAAAAGAACAAATTCTTAATGAAGGAAATGAATTTTATAATCGTTATATGTTGTTAAATGATAGAATATTGAAATTAACCAATAATATTAAACAAAAAATTACTCTCAATAATATTCTTTTTGCATTATATTATCAATATATAAAAGATAAAGATTTTAGAGAAATGATAAATAACTTAACCGATGAAGAATTATTGAATACGATAAATATATTAATAAATGTGAGATATCCATATAAAATGAAAAATCCTGATGAAATTACATTTTACAATTTATCCGATAAAATTACACTTGAAGTATTAGATATAAATCAAATTCCGGAATATGTTATTAATATTTATGAAAAAATTAAACATTTTCTTAACCACATAGGATATAATATTAATTTGTTTGAAAAATTAAAGGAAGAAACACAAGAAGAAAATAAAAATATAAAAATATACGATATGAAAACTTCAAAGGAGGGTACCATGACAGAAAGAGACCTTAAGGAAATACAAAAAACACATGATGTTATAGAGGGAAATAAAATTAAGTTCATAAGGGGCGTCATAAAAACATTCATATTTGAAGAATTAGGAATTGAGGAATTTAAACCCAAATTTTATGTATCAACCTGGTTTAATCAATTCTATAAAACATCTCAAAAAATAATTGATTTATGGAATAATTCCATTAAAAATAAAAATTGGGATGAATTTAATAACTTTATTAAAGAAATAAGAAATTATGATTTACCCGAATATTTACATGATTTTCAATTATACATCAATAGTTATCATTCTGAAATAAATTATAACGATATTGATGAACCACTTGATCACTTGTATATACAACATTATATTCGTTATCTAAAATCTGTAAAAGAAATATTGAATTTAGTTAAAAATAACAAATTCATCAATAAAGGAATAATAGAAAAAATCAAATTTGAAATTGAAAATATGAATTATGTTATTAATTCACTTAAAGAACATATATTGAATGATTTATCACTAAAGAAAAATCAAAAAGAAGATAAAAATGACAATAATAATAATGATAATAATAACAACAATAATGAAGAAAATAATATAACAAATACTGATACAATAAGTGAAATAAATGAGGATAAAAATATTATTAGAATTGAAGAACCCAATTATGATATTTCTCAAATAGAGGAATTTGAAAAAGAAAGTTATCAAATATTAAAAGAAATTCCATTATCAGAAGAAGAAAAAACGAAAGTTAATATTATATCTAATTATTTCAAAGAAATTATACAATGCACATATGAATATTCTTATGTTATCACAGGATTATTAAACAATTATTACAATAAATTTTTAATTCATTTTGATATTGATATTGAAAATGCCGCCGATGAATACAAATATCGTTCAACATTTTTATATCAATTATTCCAATTTGCCATAAAATATGTTAATAAAATCTATTCAACTAAACAAAAAATCCTAAACAAAAGAAAAATTTCCGAAGAACATATAATAACATTTTATAATAATGTTCATGATTATTCAAAGAAAACTATTATAGATGAATCTATTATTCCTTATCGTAAAGAAGTATTAGATATCGTAAGAGATAATAAAGAACTTTATTTAAAGAGTTATAAACTTATTTTGGAAAAAATTAAAGATAATGAAAAATATCAACCATGGTATAATATATTATCCGTAATGCACAAATTCCTAAATGATTCATATGATATATTCCTTAATATCGGTTTAATATTACACAATGTTTATAT
>Ga0079997_121590_pt1 | contig 22061 bp, 22 predicted proteins | sample PerSpoCPS_CMetaG_FD_69200 | JGI IMG/M metagenome (GOLD analysis project Ga0079997, IMG submission 69200) | Archaeal communities from Yellowstone National Park, Wyoming, USA - Perpetual Spouter C (PS_C) MetaG (SPADES assembly) (version 2) | ecosystem: Environmental > Aquatic > Thermal springs >... | reverse complement strand
GGGGAGTGAAGGAAGCAGATAAGGGTACATTGGTCAGGTAAAAACGGCACACCGAGGCTCGAATCCCCCTCACCCCGTCCCTCTCCCCCCTTCTCAAGGGGGGAGAGGGTGAAGAGAGTGGGGGGATTCTCAGCAAGGGTACAGGGAGTGCGGGGATTCCACCCGCGAAAATCAGCCGCTGCATGCAACAATTGAACTCAAGTGATGTACCCATATCAGGGTGAAGGAAGGGAGCAGACACGCAGGTCTGCCCTTACAATCCCTCACAGGTAGGCTACAAACAGAGATCCTGCAGATGAGTGAGGCGTATGTGCGCATGTTTCAATCCCTCACAGGTAGGCTACAAACAGATATGAGTATATAATCCTTTCTGAAATTATGAGAGTTTCAATCCCTCACAGGTAGGCTACAAACGGGGCGTCTCGGTCAATTCGGATATGCGAAAAGGCGTTTCAATCCCTCACAGGTAGGCTACAAACGGTGCTGTCGGTGTCTGTTGACTGGTTGCTGGATTTGTTTCAATCCCTCACAGGTAGGCTACAAACCATGAATCACAAAGTCAAAATCCGTCAGATTATCGATGTTTCAATCCCTCACAGGTAGGCTACAAACGACGAGTACCCGAAAGTGTAGCCGAGCTACTATCGCAGTTTCAATCCCTCACAGGTAGGCTACAAACTGTATGCCCGTTTATAGTCGTTGCTCTCGCACGCGGGTTTCAATCCCTCACAGGTAGGCTACAAACGAACATCGGCAAATCATCTGGCCATACAACCAACTCGTTTCAATCCCTCACAGGTAGGCTACAAACTGGGTAAGATCGCGCAAGAGCAGCCTCAATATAGAAGTTTCAATCCCTCACAGGTAGGCTACAAACCCAATGCTGTGTGACGAATTTGGTATGTGCTATGATGTTTCAATCCCTCACAGGTAGGCTACAAACCCACCACCGACAACCACTAATTATACCTCAAGAACGTTTCAATCCCTCACAGGTAGGCTACAAACACCGCTCAGCGTGAGGTAGATGGCAAAGGGCGGCTCGTTTCAATCCCTCACAGGTAGGCTACAAACAACCAGCTCTGTTATAACAGGCACAGTTACCCGATCCGTTTCAATCCCTCACAGGTAGGCTACAAACATCTAATGAAGCTGAAGGAGTTGCGACGGCTAATCGGTTTCAATCCCTCACAGGTAGGCTACAAACCAACCCCTCCAGCGGGCAGGCGACAACACCTGCCCGCCAGAGGCATTCCCTCTGAACTCAAAATCCCCACAACGCCCGACTGTCAAGGTGCACATCCAGTTTGCCCGCTGGCATCTATACTATACCCTATCGGTGACAGCAAAGTCAAGTCCTGTCGTCGATCGCGAGGCGATTTGAGTTCAAGTGGTGGAAAGTCGGCGATCGACGGCAGTTGGGTTTTGGGCATACGAGGGGTTGTGGTTGGATTGGGTGGAGAGGCACAACGGGTAGTGGTGTGGTGCTGAAAGTGTCGTCGAACGACTGGTTAGTCAGCTTTTAGAGACGAGAAGAACGCATCCCGACCTCCTTTCTATCTCGGTGTCCTTAGTGCCATTCCCGCCAGGCTTTGTAGGCGATGTAGGGCAGACGCAGCAGGTAGTAGCTGGCAAAGCCCGCAATCCCGCGCCAAAGCGAAGGCTTCATCGGGCGTGGCGCAACCCGACGCAGCTCGTTATGGCGATAGGCATAATCGAGTGCCGCATAGGTGGCTTCCAGCCCATAGCGTGCCACCCAGTCCGCTATCTCGTCCGATGCCGTGCGCAGCAGCAGGGACTCGGGCAGGTCTATATGGAGGCGCAGCTCGCGGTAGAGCTGGCGCAGGGCGGGCGTATAGCCTTCACGCGCCGCCTGCTCGCGCAGTGCGGCATATCGCTCCCGATCCAGCGGGCGCGTCTCGGGCAACTGCGCGATGACCTCGACGCAGCGCAGCAGCCAGCCCAGCCTCTCCAAGTCCCACACGGGGTCAAAGGCGCGTATCTCAATCGTGCCCAGCCGCCTCGCCACGATTAAATCCTGGAAGCGATAGGTCGGGTCCTCGCGGAGCGAGCCGATGGCGAAGGAGTGCGCCACCCGATACGACTGCCCAAAGTATCGACCGCCAGCGAAGGGGCTGCTCGCCGAAAGCAGGATGAGCAACGGAAGAAAATATGCCAGATTCGCATAGACCTGTTCGCGCCGCTCGTTGGGCACAGAGAGATGCACATGCAGCCCACCCGTGTTGGTGGGCGCTTCCAAGTCGAACAGGTGTCCCACGGGCACCAGGTAGGCATTGCCCACCGCCCTTGCCAGCTCCGCACGGCGCAGGCGTAGCTCTTGCAGTAGCAACGCCGCATTCGGCTGCGGCGTGGTCGCAATCTCCACTGTACTCATCAGGCATATGCGGGCATCGGCGCCGCGCGCAAAATTGGTCGCCGAATAGCGATAGTAGTGGCGGGGATTGTGCAGCAGCAAGCGCGACATATAGTAGAGCGCGCTCAGGTGCGGGCGTGTCGGCTCCGTGATAAAAAGCTCCTCCTCCAATCCCAGAGCATCAACCGCGCGTCCCTGCACCCGATTCTCGTCTGTGCGTATCCCGATGCCCGAACAAAACGCCTGCACTGCCCTTGATTATAGCATGCAGACACCGTCTGGGTCACGGGTCAGCAGTTGAAGTAGGCGTCGGGGTATACTCACGCCAGACCGATGAAAGCCATCTGCAAAACGCAGGCTGGGGTAGGGCTGGAGCTATGCGAGGTGGCGGAACCAACGCTTCAGCCCGGTGCGGTGCTGGTGCGTGTGCAGCGTACCTCCCTCTGCGGCACAGACCTCCACATCTATCGTTGGGATTCGTGGGCACAATCGCGCCTGCGACTCCCCTTGATTGTCGGGCACGAGTTCTGCGGCGTTGTGGAAGCGGTGGGCGACGGCGTGCCGCATCTGCAGCGGGGCGATTTTGTGGCGGGCGAAAGCCATCTTGTCTGCGGCGTGTGCAAACTGTGCCGAATAGGGCAGGCGCATGTGTGCCGCAATACGCGCATCTTGGGCGTCGATGTGGACGGCTGCTTTGCGCCCGCTATCGTGGTGCCCGCCGCGAACGCCCGCAAGACCGACCCCCGCATCCCACCCGAAGTGGCGACGGTGCAAGACCCGTTAGGCAACGCGGTGCATACCGTTCTCGAAACGCCTATCGCAGGCAGCACCGTGCTGATTACAGGCTGTGGAGCCATCGGCTTGTTCAGCATCGCGGTTGCGAAAGCCTGTGGCGCGGCGCGGGTCTATGCCACCGAGATACGCCCCTACCGCCGCCAATTGGCGGAACAGATGGGGGCGGACCGAGTACTGGACCCGCAGCAAGAGGATGTGGTGGGCATCATTCGGCGCGAAACGGAGGGGCTGGGCGTCGATGTGGCGCTCGAAATGTCGGGGCATCCCACTGCCGTCGCCCTCATCACCGAAGCCATCCGCCCCGGCGGACATATCGCGCTGCTCGGACTGTTCACCCAGCATGTGCCCGTCGATCTGAACGCGCTCATCTTCAAATCGGTGCAGATTCACGCCATTCTGGGACGCAAGCTATATGCCACTTGGGAGGCGATGCAGTCGCTTTTGGTGTCGGGCAAGCTGGACATCCGCCCCGCCATCACGCACATCCTGCCCTGGCAGGAGTACGAGCGGGCGTTCGAATTGACCGCATCGGGCATGGCGGGCAAAGTCGTGCTGAACTGGGAGTAGGGATGCGAATCGTGGCGCTCGACTACGGCGAGAAGCGAATCGGAGTGGCGGTGGCGCAGACGGAAGTGGGGATCGCGCTGCCCGTCGCCGTGCTGCCCAACGATTTGGATACGGTGCTGCGCTACCTGCAGGAGCAGCAGCCCGACCGAATCGTGGTGGGCATGCCGTATCGCCTTTCGGGGGCGGTGGGTCAGCGGGCGCAGCAGGTGCAAGCCTTTATCGACGCACTGCGCAGCCACCTGCACATCCCCATCGACACCATCGACGAGCGACTCAGCACCCATGAGGCGGAGCGACATCTCATTCAAGCGGGCTACCGCCGTCGCCACCGTCGCGCCGTTCAGGACGCCATCGCCGCCGCCCTCCTGCTGGAGACCTATCTGCGCCAGACACACAACCGCCCCAATCCCGATGCATAAGGTACAATCAAAACCCGAACTGTAGGGGCACACCTGCGTGTGTGCCCCCTGCGCCCCGATGCATAAGGTACAATCAAAACGATGAAGCGTTTCGCACCCGATTTTCGAGCGATGGTGCAGGACAGGCTGCGCGACTTGCAGATGGATGTGAGGGCGGAAGGCGTGCGCCTGGGCGAGCTGCGCAAAATCAACGAGGACTTCGCCAACGCCTATCGCTTCAAGTGGATGAAAGCCTATTACAAGGAGCCGTTGAAGCTCCGCCTCGAATCGGAAGTGCTTTCGCGCCGCATTACCTACATCCTGAACGGCGGCATTAAAGTCGTGATTGCGCCCGGTCAGCGTGTGCGCGACGATGTGTCCAACTCGCCCGGCAAGCGTCAGACCCCGCTCGATTTCGGATTCATCACGCCAGCGATCGCCAAGCAGTTAGATGCCCGCTTCGAGCGCGAGGAAAAGGAAGGCGGCATCACCCTCTATGTGTTCACCCTCAAGTGGAACTATGGCGACGACGAGTCGACCCATATAGTCTGGTTCGACCCGCAGCGGCGCATCACCGTGCGGCGAGTCTGGTACAGCGGCACGGGCAAGTATCGCGCCCGCTTCGAATACAAGGAGCCAGTGGAAGCCGCTCCCGGCATCTGGGTTCCAACCCGCGTCGAGGTCTACAACGCCGCCCAGCGATTCGGCGGACGCACCGTCAACTCCAACATCAAGGTCAATCAGGGTCTCGATGACAGCCTCTTCGCCGTCTGAACCGTTCCACGCGGTCGCACCTTACTATGACCGCTTGATGTCGGGAATCCCTTATATCTGGTGGTTCCACTACATTGAGGCGCTGCTGGAGCATGTGTTCGCCGAATCGGAGGCGTTCTGCCCGCGCACGGTGCTGGACCTCTGCTGTGGCACGGGCAATCTGACCGAACTGTTTTATCTCCACGGCTATGAGGTGGTGGGTGTGGACATTTCGGCACCGATGATTGAGCAGGCGCGACGCAAAGCCGAGGCCAAAGGCTATCCGATTGCCTACTATGTGCAGGACGCAGCCGAGTTGGAACTACCCCACCTTTTCGATCTGGTGGTGAGCGTGTTCGACAGCCTCAACAACATTTTGGAGCCGGCGCGTCTTGCCCAATGTTTCCAGCGGGTCTCTCGCCACTTGAACACACCCGGTGCCTTCGTGTTCGACTTGAATACGGAGTATGCGTTTGTGCATCGGATGTTTGACCAGTCGGAGCTGCGCCGCACGGCGCCGCTCCGCTACCGCTGGCGTAGCCACTATGACCCCAGCACGCGGCTCTGCACGGTGCGCATGGAGTTTTGGGTGCGTGAAGGGGGGCAGGAACGCTACTTTGTGGAGATGCACCGGCAGCGTGCCTATAGCGATGGCGAGGTGCGCGCGATGCTTGCGGAAGCCGGGTTCCGCGATGTGCGTGCCTTCGACGCCTATACCCTCGATCCTCCCACGCGCCGTTCCGATCGGGTGTTCTATGTGGCGGTGCGATAGTACTCACATAGGTCGGTAAGGGGACACTGCGTGCAGAGTGGGCGTTGCGCTTTGCAGAGCGCGCGCCCGTGCCGAATGAGCGCCACATGGAAGCGATAGACCAGCTCAGGCGGCACCATCGCCTCCAACACCTGATGGGCTTTTGCCTCCCCGATGGAGCGCGGAATCAGCCCCAGCCGCCACGAGACCCGAAACACATGGGTGTCCACGGGGATCACGGGTCGCCCCAACGCAAAGCACAGCACAATGGCGGCGCACTTGGGTCCGATTCCGGGCAGACTCAGTAAAAAGCGGCGTGCCGCCTCCGTGTCCATTTCCCGCAGCCAATCGAGGGTGTAATCGCCCCGCAGCTGATACAAAGTGCGTAGCACCGCCTGGATGCGGGGCGCCTTCTGATTTGCCAGCCCACCCGAACGAATCACCGCCGCCACACGCTCAGTGGGCGCCTCCACCACCGCCTGCCAGCTGGGGAACGCCTCGCGCAACGCACGAAACGCTCGGAAAGAGTTCGCATCCGAGGTGTGCTGCGAGAGGATGCAGTGAATCAGCTCCTCCAGCGGCTCCATGCGCGGCTCCCACTGGGCAACACCATACCGCGCTTCCAACCGCGCCAGAATCGCCTCAACTGGCGCGGCTCGTTTCTCCTTCTGCTCTCTTTTCATGGCATGCCTGCGTCGATAATGGTGATGAAATCTGCATATCGGCGGAAATCGTCCCCATTGAAGGTTAGCAGATAGTGAATCCCATGAGTAAGCATCGTAGCAACCAGCCGTGCATCATGCACCTGTTTGCCATGAACATCATGAGTGATGACTAAATACAGCCACAGATAGAAACTTTGTGCGGTATCCGACAAAATATCGATATTTTCCAGGAGGGTGAAGACATAACTTGCCACATCCCTGATACTCCAGCCCAATCCGTTCACTGTTACAGGGCGTGTCGCAACATTCCAAAATTCTGCCACAATTTGAGGGGTTAAATAGGGCATAAGGTGTCTCAGCTGCAGCTGGCGAACCGCCTCGACTGCCTGACTATGCAGCTGGTCGTGCGGATTCGCTAAGCGCACCAACACACTTGTATCGATCACACACCCACTCATCACTCATATAGGTTTTCTCGCCGCAGGGCTTCGTTGGATAGAGATGGGGCAGGCGGACGCGGTGCATTTGCCCATTCCAGAATAGAGGCGGCAACTTCTTCAGGTGTTTTAGGTCCGCGCGATTTCTCGAAAGCAGGTGGCACATATTTCGCACGAAGCTCGTTAAACATCGCCTCGGCTTGGTCGGGTGCGTGTGCCATCAGGCGGAGCAACTGATCCAGCTCCTCCCGTGAGGCGTGCATCGCGATGTAGAGCATCTCCCGTGGGTCCTGAAGGGCTTCCATCTCGGTTTGATTATACCGCATGGGGCAAGCGTTCGAGCAACCAGCTGCAGAAGGCAGGTTGCAGGGACGCCTTGATGCGCAGGACGAAGGCGTGGCAATCGGCGGGCAGGCGCGCACGCAGCTTGACCGCATCTTTGGCGGTCATCACCAGCGTCCTGCCGCGTGTCCAGTCCCACTGTTCGCGCGCAAAGGGGTAGTGGTCTGGGAACAGGCGTGCCTCACTCACCTGCATGCCGAGCTGCTCCAGCAGTTGGAGAAAGCGGTCGGCTCGTGCAATGCCGGTAAGGGCTATCACCGCGTGTCCCTTCAGCGCATCGGGTGCCAAAATGCGTCCGCTCATCAGCTCTTCCAACCCTTCTGGCTCGATGACGGCTTCAAAAGTGGGAACGCGGGACAGCGCAGGGTGGGTAATGGACGGGGGTGGTGCGGAAGGGCTTCGCGTGAGCAGAACGGCATCGGCGCGTCTTATCCCAGCGGGCGGCTCGCGCAGCGGACCAGCAGGCAAGCAGTAGCCATTACCCAGCGGACTTTCCGCTGGCAGCACCACGAGGTCGACGGTGCGTGCCAGGGGCAGGTGCTGGAATCCATCATCCAGCACCAACACATCAGGTTGCCCGTGATGCAAGGCGGCGTGCGCGACCGCCACGCGCCGCCGCCCCACCGCCACGGGTATCGCCTTCAGCGTTTGCAGCACCTCCACCGCCTCATCGCCCACTTCATGCGGGTCTGGTTGGCTGCCCGGCTCCAGCAGGCTGATGGCGTTGAATCGTCGCCCGCCATAACCGCTGCAGAGGACGACCACTCGAAGTGCCGCTTCGTGCAGGAGACGCGCAACGGCAATCGCCACGGGCGTTTTGCCGGCACCGCCCACCCGTAGCGAGCCGACCCCCACAACAGGCACAGGCAGCTGCACCCGTCGCTTCAACTTCAGGCGATAGAGGCTTTCATACAGGCGCCAGCTCCCTGCGTAAAGCCATGCCAGCCCCCGCAAGAGGTAAGGCGGGGACTGGCGCTCCCATCGTTGTTCGAGATTCACCTACCTGTCCGTCTCAGTCATCCTCGAATTGTATTGGGGCTGCTGGCGTGTAAGCCGGGTTCTGTTCGTGGTGGCGATTTCTCTGGGGCATCGCTTACGCGAAGCCTCAAGCGGTCAACCCGGAGGGTCGGCGGAGCGCGTCATCCCCTCCCTATTTGACCTTGCTTCCTGTGGGGTTTGCCCAGCCGAGCGCTCACGCGCACGCTGGTGCGCTCTTACCGCACCGTTTCACCCTTGCCCCAAAAGGGCGGTCTGCGTTTCTGTGGCACTTTCCGTCGCCCGAACGGGCGCCTGGGTGTTACCCAGCACAGCCTCCTGTGAAGCCCGGACTTTCCTCCCCCTGCCTGGGCAGGGAGCCGCCACCCAGCCAGCAGCCTCTTCACAGTATACCCCATGCGCGGGGTTATTCGATGTGTCGGCCGCGCAGGCTGAAGGCATAGCGCAGATCGCGCAGGCGGGTGTAGCGGGCGAAGGCGCGCGCGATTTCGGCGTACATTTTCCAGCGTGCCAGCGTACCCCGCAGCCAGCCCAGTTTCTCCTCCTTCATCGTGTGGGTGATGCCGGTCAGCACCACCTGCGCCACCGGATAGCGTTGGCGCAAAAAGTGGAGGGTGAGCGCTATCTCGACGCCAGAGCGGGTGCTTTCGATGCCTGGCACCTCCAAAAACAGGTCGCGTAGCAGGGCACGCTGCCCGCTCACATAGGGCACCAGAATCTGGGCTAAATCGGTGGAGAGCCGCCCGCCCCGAAACACGCCAATCGCCATCGCTACCTCCCCTTTTCGCACCGGCTCCAAGAGCTTGGCGACATGGTCGGTTCGCAAGCCAATCAGGTCGGCATCGAAAAAGAGAATCACATCGGCATCGGTGGCGGTGGCACCAGCGAACATCGCACCCCCTTTGCCCCGATTCACGGGCAGGTTCAGCACGCGCACGCGCGCAAATTGCTGCGCCACTTCGGCGGTGTTGTCGAGGCTGCCGTCGTTGACCACGATAATCTCGTGCAGGCTGTCGCATTGGGTTAGCACCTGCAGGACGCGTGGCAGGCGAGTGGCTTCATTATAAGCGGGGATAACGGCGGCGACCTTCACCGGCGTGCCTCCTGCGCGACAGGGTTTTGCGGACGGGTTATCTTTTCGATGTGCTGCATGGCGCGTTGGATGCGGTTCTCGGTCAAGGGGTGGGTGCGGAGGTTGGCAAGGATGCCCTTGTCGCCCTCTTTCTGCTTCGCTTGCAGCTTCTGGAAGAAGCGGATAAGCCCATGCGGGTCATAGCCGGCTTGATAAGCGTACTCGATGCCGAGTCGGTCGGCTTCGTACTCTTGATTGCGGCTATATTTGAGTTGCAAGAGCGCGGCAGAAATCTCGGCGATATCGCGCACTTTCCCACGCGTGCCAAACGCAATCAGGATGCTTGCCCATGTGCCGCGCGTGACCTGTTTGGCTGCGTGGCGACGATTGATGTGCGCCAATTCGTGCCCCATCACGCATGCCAGCTCGTCGTCGTTCTCCACCATTTCTAGCAGACCGCGCATGACATAGACGGGACCGCCGGGGAGAGCGAAGGCATTAATCTCGTCGGAATCCAGCACTTTGAAGGTATAGTCATAGGGTTCCACTTTTGCCACCGCCACCAGTCGCTGCCCGATGAGCTGTACCCGTTGCTGATGGGCAGGGTTCAGGTCGAGTTTGTAGGCTTTTTCGACTTCGAGGCTGACCTCCTTGCCGATGCGCACCTCATCCTGCTTGCTCCAGATGGTGCCCTTGCAGCCGCTCAGCGCGAGGGCTATTCCCATCAGCACTGCCCATCGCCAACGCGTACCCAACATCACTCGCCTCCAGTGGCACGATTATACCCCTCGTCGCCTGCACTATCGGGTATACTCCCCCTGACGGAGGTACGGCGATGCCTTACATCACGGAAACGGGCAAAAAACTGATTACGGTGATACCGGGCGACGGTGTGGGACCGGAGTGCATCGGTGCCGCGTTGCGGATTCTGGAGGCGGTGGGCGCCCCGCTCGAATGGGAGATTCGCGAGGCAGGCGCGAGCGTGTTCCGAAAAGGGCTGGAAAGCGGTGTGCCCCCCGAAACCATCGAGTCGATCCGCAAGACGCGCGTCGTGCTGAAAGGTCCGCTGGAGACGCCTGTCGGCTACGGCGAAAAAAGCGCGAATGTCACCTTGCGTAAACTCTTTGAGACCTATGCCAATGTGCGCCCTGTGCGCGAGATGCCCAATGTGCCCACCCCCTACAGCGGGCGCGGCATCGATCTGGTGGTGGTGCGCGAGAATGTGGAGGACCTCTACGCGGGCATCGAGTATATGCAGACGCCCGGCGTGGCGCAAGCCCTCAAGCTCATCTCGCGCAAAGGCTGCGAGAGGATTGTGCGATTCGCCTTTGAGTTAGCACGCGCCGAAGGGCGCAAAAAGGTGCATTGCGCCACCAAGTCGAACATTATGAAACTCAGCGAGGGCATGCTCAAACGCACCTTTGAAGAGATTGCGCCCGAATATCCCGACATCGAAGCGAACCATATTATCGTGGATAACTGCGCCCACCAGCTGGTCAAGCGTCCGGAGCAGTTCGAGGTCATCGTCACGACCAACATGAACGGCGATATTCTGAGCGATTTGACCTCCGCACTGATTGGCGGGCTGGGCTTCGCTCCTTCGGCGAATATCGGGAATGAGGTCGCTATCTTCGAAGCGGTGCATGGCTCCGCGCCCAAGTACGCGGGCAAGAATGTGATTAACCCGACGGCGGTCATCCTGTCGGCGGTGATGATGTTGCGTTATCTGGGCGAGTTCGAAGCCGCCGCCACCATCGAGAACGCGCTGCTCTACACGCTGGAGGAGGGCAAGGTGCGCACCGGCGATGTGGTCGGCTATGATCGCTGCAACACCACCACCGAGTATACCGATGCGATTATCGCCAATCTGGGCAAAAAGCCCAGCACGACCTTTGTGCGGGAATATCGCCCCATTCGCCTGCCGCAGTTGCCGTCCGACCCCGTGTATGTGCGCCCTGCGACGCGACGCGTCATCGGGGTGGATGTGTTCGTGGAGACGGAGCTGATGCCCGAAGCGCTGGGTCGGCTCCTGGAGACACTAACGGCGGAGTCGCCCTTCTATCTGAAGATGGTCTCCAATCGTGGCACGAAGGTCTACCCGCCTACGGGTGCGATTACCGATGTGGTGGATCACTATCGCTGTCGATTCTTCCTGCGCGAATCGGGCAGCGAGGCGACCGATGCGCAGATTCTCGATCTGGTGCAGCGGATTGGCAGCCGATTGCGCTGGGTGCATCTGGAGAAGCTGCAGGAGTTCGACGGCGCGCTGGGCTTCACCAAAGCGCAAGGCGAAGATTGAAACATTGGGGGCGCACGGCGGTGCGCCCCTACTCGGCATGGCTGTAGGGTGAATCTTTCAGGCGGAGGGTGGTGCGGCGCGTGCCATGCTGAGCGACCAGCTCCACCTCCTCCAGCTTCACCTTTGCAGGCAATCGGATACGCCAGCGGTTGCCACTGGGTCGCTCTACCTTCAACGCCTTGCGCTTTGCCGAGGCTTTCAGACTCGCTCCCGATGGGGCGATTTCACCCTCCAACAGGTCATCGCGCTTGTCGGTCCAGATAATGTACGGCTCCTGCTGGCTGATGGCACGCATATAGGCGACCATCGCGGGGATGCCGTCAGCACCCAGTGCCGTAGCGCCCGGCATCGACTTGACTATCGCCTCCAGTTCCGATTCATGTCGATACTTTGCGGCGAACCGCTCTGGAAAGAGCGCGCCTTCCTTTCCATGGCAGCTTGCGCAACGACGCTCGAACAGGCTCACGGTCGCCACCGGCGCGGGGCTGATCGAGCCAGACGCCAGCAGCGCAAGCAACAGCAGTCCACTCATGACACCGATGCTAACGCCCTTCCCCATCGTGTCCTCCTATCCACACGATTCGGTAGATACGCCCTGTCATATCACAGCTGAACAGGATGGAGCCATCGGGTGCCTCGACACAATCGACAGGGCGCGCCAGCACACGCAGGTCAGGTGTAATGGTTTTGACAATGGTTAGACTCCCATACGGCTTGCCTGTAACTTCGTCGAATAGCACGCGCTCGATTCGATAGCCGTCTGGGATACGGCGGTTCCATGAGCCGTGGCAGGCGGCAAACAGGTCGCCTTTATGGTGGGGGAAGTGATCGCGCGTTAGAAAGCAGAAGCCGTTCACCGCCCAGTGTGCCCCAAATGCCCATGCGGGCGGCTCCGCCCGATCGGCTAACTCCAGGATGTCTTTGCGATTGTGATACTCGATGCGAGGCAGCTTAGCCCCTGTGATAAAGGGATGCCCGTAGAACCTGCCCTGCTGATAGTGGTTGAGTTCATCTGGTGGGTTATAATCGGTGATGGGTTGGAAACCGACCCGATCACCGAGCGGGCGACCGAACCAGTCGCTGCCGTGGTCGGCGCCCCAGATTTCGCGGGTGCCGGGGCGCAAGCGCAGTTTCTCGGTGTTGCGGATACCGCTGGCGAACAGCGTCTTCCCTGTACCGTCCTTGTTGAATCGCCAGATTTTCTGCCGCTCGGTTTGGGTCTCGTCGGTGATGTTGCCCGAATCGCCGATGCTGGTATAGAGGAACTGTTCCGTGACGAGGATGGAGCGCCACCAGTGCCCTCCACCTTTAGGCAGCTTGCCTTCGGGGATGACGGTGACAACCTCATCGGCTTTGCCGTCGCCATCTGTATCACGCGCCTTATGGATGGCACCCGTTTGTGTGAACCAGAGCCAGCCATCGGCGAAGTGCATGCCATGCACGGTCGGGTAGCCCGTCACGAAGCGATTGACAACCCGATAGCGCTTGCCCTGCAGGCGCAGGGCGAGGATGTCACCCTCCAGCGGTCGGCTCACATAGAGCGTGCCGCGATTGTCGAATTCCAGGAAGCGTGCGTTGGCGATGCCCTCCGCTACCAGATCGACGCGGTAGCCCGGTCGTACCCAGAAGGCGGGCACTCCCTCGCCCCGAACCCCCGCTCTGCTCGACACCGAAGGGGCATGGGACGAATCGGGGCGCGTGGCTGCTTGGCGTTGCGCCATGAGGCAGCCTGCCACCCATACGAAACTCACCAGACCAACAGCGAGAGCGGTGCGCATATTCATAAAGTGTACCTATCGGCACGCGCCTATCCCCACTCTCGTCTTGCCCCCTTTCTCTAAGCAGGAGATTGGCAGCTGTTTGCGAAATAGACACTGGGAGGTGGCTTGGCGATGACCGATTACACACCGAAGCCGGAGCATCGGTTCACTTTTGGGCTGTGGACCGTGGGCAACCGAGGGCGCGACCCGTTTGGCGACTTCGTGCGACCGCCTATTCCCCCTGTGCGTATCGTGCAGAAACTGTCGGAACTGGGCGCGTGGGGCGTGAACCTGCACGACAACGACCTGGTGCCCATCGATGCGACCCCTGCCGAGCGCGACCGCATCGTGCGCGAGTTCAAAAAAGCCCTCGAGGACTATAATATGCGCCTGGTGATGGGCACGACCAATCTCTTCTATGACCCTGTGTTTAAAGACGGTGCGTTCACCAGCAACGACCCGAAGGTGCGCGCTTATGCCCTGCAGAAAAGCATGCATGCCATCGACTTAGCCGTTGAGCTGGGCGCGGAGATTTATGTGTTCTGGGGTGGACGCGAAGGCACCGAGACCGACGCCGCCAAAGACCCCGTGCAAGCGCTCCAGTGGTATCGTGAATGCATGAACTTCCTCATCCACTATGTGAAGGATCAAGGCTATCACCTGCGCTTCGCGCTGGAGCCGAAACCGAACGAGCCGCGCGGCGACATCTTCCTGCCCACCGTCGGCTCCATGCTGGCGTTTATCGAAACGCTGGATGACCCCAGCATGTGCGGTGTGAACCCCGAAGTGGCACACGAGAACATGGTGGGGCTGAACTTCGTCCACGCTGTGGCGCAAGCCATCGAACGCAACAAGCTGTTCCATATCGACCTCAACGCCCAAAAATTCTGCCGCTATGACCAAGACTTTCGATTCGGTGCCGAGGACATCAAGGGGGCATTCTTCCTTGTGAAACTGCTGGAGGACAACGGCTATAGCGGTCCGCGCCACTTCGACGCGCACGCCTACCGCACCGAGGATGAAGAGGGCGTCTGGGAGTTCGCCAAAGGCTGCATGCGCACCTATCTGATTCTCAAGGAGAAGGCGGAGCGGTTCAACCAAGACCCTGAGATTCAGGAATTGCTGGCGCAGATACGGCAGTGGGATGTAGAGCTGCAGGAGCGGATGCAATACTCCCGTGAAAATGCCCAGTGGCTTAAAAGCTACCCCTTCGATCGGGAGGCACTGGGGCGCAAAGGCTACCAGTATGAGAAACTGGACCAGCTCACGATGGAGCTGCTATTAGGCGTTCGCTAAAGGGGGCATACCCGGAACTCACCGGGTATGCCCCGAAGGGGTGTCAGTCTATCTCGCCGGGCTGCAAGCCTATCGGTAGTGGGGCAGGTCGCTCACATCGGCTCGCCACATTCACATGCTGTCCCGTCGCTGAGGATTCGTTGAAGCTCAGCATCACATCCAGCACATGGTAGGCGAGCGTACCACTGGCGCGATGCGGACGCCCTGTCTGGATGGCACGCACCATATCCGCCAGCCCCAGCCCGCGACTCTGTTGCGTATAGCCGTTCACAAGCGGTACCTCCGACCATTCGGCAGCCCACCCTTGGCGAATCAGCACCGGTCCGCCGAAGCCGTTGGGGTCCGGCACGCCCAGCGTGCCCTCGGTGCCGTAGAGTTCAATAGGCGGTAGGCGGTGCGCCCGCACATCGAACGACATCACCACCGTGGCGATGACGCCGTTTTCGAACTCTATCGTGCCCGCGATATGGGTGGGGGTCTCGACGCGAATCACCTGTCCGCGCTTCGGCTCGCTCCAGATAACCCGTTCCGGTCGCGTGATGCGGGAGATGGCTGCTACTCGCTTGACCGGTCCCAGCAGGCTGACCAGCGCGGTGAGGTAGTACGGTCCCATATCGAGCATGGGACCGCCCCCTTCCTGGTAGAAAAACTCCGGGTCTGGATGCCAGCCCTCTGGTCCGGGTGAGAGCATGAAGGCGGTTGCCGCGACGGGTTCACCGATTGCGCCCTCGTCGAGCAGTTTGCGGCAGGTCTGCAGTCCCGCCCCCAGAAAGGTGTCGGGCGCGCTGCCCACGCGCAGCCCTCGCGTTTGAGCCAGCTGCAGCACCTGCTGCGCTTCCGCACGATGGATGCCGAAGGGTTTTTCCGTGTAGACATGCTTGCCCGCTTCGAGCGCCGCTTGGTTGAGCGGCGCATGCGCTTTCGGCACGGTCAGGTTCAGCACCACATCGATTTCGGGGTCGGCAAGCAGCTCTTCGGGCGTGCAGGCGCGTGGAATGTTGAACTCCTCGGCGCGGGCGCGTGCCCGTTCGGGCACAAGGTCTGCCACAGCGTGAATCGCCAACATCGGGAAGATTTGCGCCACCCGCAAGTAAACGGAACTGATATTGCCACAACCGATCACTCCAACACGCATCCGTTCGCTCATAAAAAACCTCCTGTCCCCTTATAGTACCCTTCGAACGAGCCAAGACAAAGGGCTATTTCCATCACCCGCTATACCGCAACACAAGGATATACTCCATCGGGTAGGCGAGATAATCCGCGTCCTGCGACTTGGCGAATTTGCCTGTCTGTTTGTCGCGGGTACGCGGCAAGATTTTAGTCGGGATCTCACGCAGAATCACACGCTCCAACACAAAACCCAGCGTTTGCAACTGCTCCGCGAAGACCTGGGCATTTTGCACCTCAATCCCGTTCAGGTGCGTGTTGCCAATCACGATGCAGGCATGCCCACCCACCCGCAAGACACGCCGCCAGTGGGTAAAGCACGCATACATCTCCGCGAAGTAGAGGGCAACCTCCTTCGCCTTGCGCGGATTGCAAACAGCCAACCTCTCGACAATCTGCTCCGCCAGCGGCGAATGCAAATCGCCCAAAGGCTCGTGGACACCATTCGAACGCCCGATAAAGTCTCGGCGAAACGCACGCAGGTCCGTCGTCATCTGGAACCAGAGCGCACTGAGTTGGTGCAGATCGGCATATTCGTAGCTGGTGACATAGGGTGGCGAGGTCACGATGAGGTCCACCGAGCCATCGGGCACGGGCAAATCACGCGCATCGGCACAGTAGCAGGAAACGGGTGTATCCCGTGTGCCTGCAGCCGTTAGAAGCTCCCAGTAGTCCCGATTGCCGCGCGCCATCCGCTTCACATGCCTGAAAAAGACATGAAGGGGATCGGGAATGGGCTTGTCCAGCTTCCGCATGGGCTTGACACTGCGGTCATGCCACCACGAAACGGGCTTGAGCGTGTGCGAGAGGGCACAGCGAAAGAAAGGCTGCACCGCATCCCCAAGCGTCTCGAAGCTTTGCTGAATCTGGTACAGGGTATGCAACACATCCTCACGGAACCAATAACGGAGCCGCTCATGCCAGCAAGTCTCACCCATGAGAGGCGCGTTCCAACTGAACAGAGAGGGTTGCAATTGGAACATCAGTCGCTCCCATACATGGGCAATCGCTTCGTCCAACATGCGCGGCTCAAGCGCACGCACCTTCGCCTCCGCCACAAGGTGCGCCACGGGATTGATATCCACACCCATACTCGGTCGCCCCAGCCGCTTCGCCTCCACCAACGCCGTGCCCGAACCCATGAACGGGTCTAAAACCGTATCACCCGGGCACGAATACGCCTCAATCAGTTTCGCTACGAGTTGCGGAATAAACTTAGCAGGGTAGCGATGATAACCGTGTGTGGCGTAATTCGTCTGCGCCTGAGTCAGATGCGCAAACGCCCACTCAGAATCAGGTACAAGTCTCTCAAATCGCTCCAAGGTTGGAGCAACAGGCTCAGTCAGTCGTGTTCCTGCCATTTTACCAAATCTTCGACCAGACGATCAACGCTGCGGTAGACACGGGTGTAGTATTGGATTTCCAATTCGTCGCAAAACATGTAAATCCTGTCATATACTGCCACAGACATTTTTGCCGCTTTGGTAGACAGGTCACCCGTTGTCGCCGCTTTTGTAAGATCACCGTCGTTGTCGAGGGTAACAAAGCAGAATCGGATACCACGCTCGCGTAGCCGTTCTGCCCAGAAGAGGTCTTGCTGAAAGCGTTCGCGCAGCGAAACCTTGCAACTGTAGACTGCGAGAATCCGCTTTGGAACATCGCCGTCGCGTACCTCGTAAGCCACAAAGTCAACATCCGATTCGGCAATGATTGGGCGAATCTCGCCGCGTACCCATAGTCTCTCGCTTAGGGGTTCCTTGAGCTGTTCGGGAAGCGACTTCCACTGAACCGCCTTCAAGGATTGCAGGTCCCCAAGTTGGGTAGTGAACATTTGCAGCACGATGTTTTCAAAGGCGTTGCCAGACACCGACTTCCACGACTGCTCGGCGTCCTTCTCAGGACCACATTGTGCAATATACTCTGCTTTTAACTGCGCCCACGCCTGCGTGGGAGTGTTTCCTTGTTCACACAACTCCCTGTATCTTTCGGGTATGTTCATCTTGCGCCCCTCCCATTCAATCACATCATCGCCCGCTCACGGGTTCGGTGCCCGTTTTGCCCTCGAACGATTCGCCGGCGTGGGGATGGGTGAGGTCTTCGATGGCGGGTCCCCAAGTGCCTTGGGCGAAGGGGATTTCCTCGCCGCCCAGCGGGTAATCTTTGCGCAGCGGGTGCCCCACCCAGTCGTCGGGCATCAGAATGCGCTTGAGATTGGGATGCCCCTCGAAGGGGATGCCGAACATGTCGTACACCTCGCGTTCAGGGTAGTTGGCGCCTTCCCAGATGGGTGTGACGGAGGGCACGCGCTCCCCCTCGTCCACCCGCACCTTCAGGAAGATGCGCTGGAACGAAACAGGCGAGTAGAGATTATAGACCACCTCGAACCGCTTCGGCTTCTCGCCTGCTTGCCACTTCGGCAGCCAATCGATGCCCATCACATCGCTGAGATAGAGATAGTTCAGATCGGGGTCGTCGCGGAGCAGGGCACACACGCGAAGCAGGTAATCGGGTCGGATGTAGAGCCATGTGTCGCCCCGAAACTCGTAAATCTCCTCGATGGCGTCGGGATAGCGTTCCCGAATTTTCTGGATTTCGATGCGCTCGCTCATGGCTGCTTCACCTCCTGGGGGCTGTTGGGGCGCACGGGGCGCGGCTCCACGGGGTCCTCCCATTCCAGCGCGCCCTTCTTCAGCTCATACAGGAAGGTCAGCACCAGCAAGAAAGCGAAGGCGCCCACGATACTGAGCACGAAACCGCGCGCCTTCACCGGCATGTCCCGCACCATCACAAAAAAGGGATAGAGGAAGGCAACCTCCACATCGAAGATAATAAAGAGCATAGCAGTCAAGTAAAAATGGACAGGGAAGCGTTCACGGGCGTTGCCCACAGGGGTGATGCCACACTCGTAGGGTGCGGTCTTGGCAGGTGTTGGGCGGCGCGGTCCCAAAAGCCACGAGCCGCCCACCATCACCGTCGCTATCACCGCCGCCAGCACAAAGAGGATCAAAATCGGCACATAGTCCACCAACATCGCTACACAAGTATACCCCTTCCCGAACGCCCACCGTGTTGGTATATCCCGCTGACACGGGGCATGGAAGGATTTGGATGGAGGCACGAGGTGGTGGTACACTTTATAGCGCGAGGGCATCATGATGCGGTCCATAATGCGCTGTGGCGTGGGGCTTATCGGTGGTCTGTGGTTGATGGGCATACTTGCTGCGCATTGCGAAGATCCGCTTCAGCAACCCATCACTTTGTACCAACCTGCCCAGAGCGTCAAGCAGCTGTTGACGACGCTCTCCCAGCAGACAGGCGTGCAACTCTTTGCACCCAGCCCCATCGATTCTGAAATCGTGCTGGTTTCAGTGAAGGCAATGTCACTGAAAGAGCTGATGGACGCACTGGCACAGGTCACCGATGGTGAGTGGTTGCAACAACCCAACGGCAGCTATCGGCTTGTCCGCACCCCGCGTATCATCACGCTGCGTCAACAGCAAGACAACGAGCAGATTCTGCAAAAGCTAAAAAGCCTTGTCGGTCGCAAGGAATTCGCTCAGTGGACAGAGCCGTTGACCGAAGCCCAGGCACGACAGCATCGGGATAAAATCAAACAGTTGATGCGCGAAGCCGAATCGCTTGATACACCCCGACTCTGGGATGCTCATTCCCGACAGAGCATGGAGCAAATCGCCCAAGCACTGGATGCGGGACGACGCCTAACGCTGCGTCTTCTCAAGCAGTTAGACCTGCGCCGTCTGCTGGACATCCCGGTGGGCGAGCGACGCGTGTTCAGCAATATGCGCGGACGCTACTTGCTCCCCTTCGGATTCGCGGTCCAACCGCTTCTGGAACAATATGCCCGCGAAAAACGGCTCGTTTACGAGGTGTGGACACATCCGACCGAAGGCTTGGATGCCCAAGCGGTAGAACGATTCAACAACCGCTTTGGGTATTTCATCCCTGATTATTCGTTGCGGCAGGAGTTGCCCGATAGCCCCTTGACACGCGTCTACTTGGCGGTGGATCGGGTCGCGCCAGATGATTTTTATTTTTCTGTCAGATTGTTAACGGAGGATATGAGGACGGAAATTCACGCAGGATTTATCGTATTGTACGAAATCCAGTTCCGTCTCGCCAACCTTGAGAACGCCAAGACTGAACCCTCTAAGATGTCCGATGAGAAGGTGGAGTGGAGCCAGCCATCACGCCAGTTGATCGAGGCGTATCGTGCGATGGAGCGGGCCACGGAGCCCGTTCCGTGGCCCGCAATACTGGATCCTGTGCAGACGGAGCCGCTCGCCCTTATCCCTTCCGATGTGCTGCGCACCTATGCGCGTCAAAAGGGCAAAAATGTGATCGCTCTTCTGCCAGATAATCTCGGTAGCTGGATATCGTACGCAACAGTGTGGGGGGATGACCTTCGCACTTACATCAGCGCGCTGGATTGGTCGCACCAGCGGCAGGAAACGGAGCGTGTCATCCTCATCAAGCCGCGGTGGTCATCTTATCAGTGGGGATCACGCATTGACCGCAAAGCGCTGAGCGAGCTTATCAAAAGCATCCTGCAGCAAGGCTATATCCGCTTGGAGCACTGGTTCGCGCTGATGAAGCTCTGCGATTCACCCCAGAGAGACACTGAATTGATTCAAGTATATTTACGACCGATTCTGAGCGATGTATCCGACTTGCGGGATCTATCCCGAAGCGGCTTCCATTTGATACGGAGTCTGACACCGGCACAGGTACAAGAGCTGCTCTCTGGCGGTACGCTGACGCTCTCCAAGCTCACCGCGCACCAGCGTGAGCAACTGATTAAGGATATTTATTATAGCGATTCGCAACTGGAGCGCGATGTCGATTGGGTCGTCCAACAATCAGCAGAATCGGGAGAGTTTACTCGGCTCAGCAACCTGCCCGCCACCGATCTGGTGCATGCGGTCTATCCCGATGGTTTGCCCACGAATCTGGTGTTGAAGTGCGCAGCCAGGAAGGAGAAGCTGGGTGTTTTCACGCAGCGTAGGGCGGGGGTCTGGAGCAACTTTCGGGAAGCGTTCCAATTGGTGTTCGAAATGATGACTGTGGAAGACACACCCGGCGTCAGTATCGACGAATCGATACGCGACTATTTTCGGCAGCAGGTCGAACAGTATAAGAACGCCCTGCTGATGCCTGCTGCCCAAAAGCCGTTTCAGATCGAGGTGGCAGTGCCACCTTTCAGGATTCGCTTGCCTTCGGAGAGAGCGTATACCTATTACATTCGTGGTTTTGCCGACTATCGGCTGCTGAATGATGGCAAGCCCGTCACGCTTGATCAGTTACCACCTGAGCTGAAAAAGCAGTTAGAGGAGTATCGGGCGCATTTTCGACCTTTGCCGGGGCGATGATGAGGGCGCTGTGGCAATCGGAGGCGTGGCGGTATCGGTGGCTGCCCTTGCTGCTGGCGGTGGTGGGCACCATTGCGCTTTACTGGCTGCAGGAGATGGCGATTTTTCGGCGCCACGCGCTGCTGCTCGCCCTGCTCGTCGGGATGGGTTTTTTTCACCCGACACTGCGCCATCCGCTGCTTATCCTGTTCGGCTACGGGTTGAGCCTCTATTTTTTGAGCAAGTCGCTGGGCACATGGGTGAGCGCGCCCTTTGGCGGGCTGGGCGAGCTGGAACGCTGGCTGTGGGGCTTGATAGGCATTTTGTGCGGCATCAGTGCGGTGGGAATGGGGCAGGCACAGCCCCCCCGCTGGGCAGTGGCGCTGCTGATGTTCGCGCTGGGGCTTTACTTCGTGACCTACAGTTATAGCGAGGGCGTGCAGGGCAACACGCTGCAGGTGATAGCAGGGGCTGGGCTGGCGACGGTGGCGTTTGTGGCGTCGCTGGCAACCGTGTGGCAACGCCGGGCACGCTCGCACACACCTATGCAACCACTGTAGAGGTCAATCGGGTGTGTTCCAGTTGCGAAAGCTGATGCCTTCAGGGTCCAGGGTTTGCCATTCGGGCGGGGTGAGGAGGCGCAAGCGCAGGGTGCGAATCACGACCTGCAGCGCGGGCAGTGATGGACTGGTATGCAGGGCTTCTTCCAGAATTTTTTTCTCTGGGTTGGCGGAATCGGTCAAGTGGCCGAGGCTTGGAGAAAAAAATTCTGCCAAGCGAGGGGCGACCTCGCGCCGATAAAGTGCATGCAGCGGTTGCAGCCGTCCCTCCACTTCTGGCACCACCGCATCCGCCTCACCCACGATGCGCAGCGGCAACCCCAGCGGTGCATCCGCCGTGCGAATCGCATAGCCATCCATCGCAGCGTTGTCAAATGGTGGCAGGTCGTGCGGCGCTATCACCGGCTCGGCAAGCACACGCCCAACCGCCTCCGGCAACGACACCCACTCGATGCCGAGT
>Ga0079997_118548_pt1 | contig 22214 bp, 13 predicted proteins | sample PerSpoCPS_CMetaG_FD_69200 | JGI IMG/M metagenome (GOLD analysis project Ga0079997, IMG submission 69200) | Archaeal communities from Yellowstone National Park, Wyoming, USA - Perpetual Spouter C (PS_C) MetaG (SPADES assembly) (version 2) | ecosystem: Environmental > Aquatic > Thermal springs >... | reverse complement strand
TGGGGGCCGAGCCCGGCGCCCGTCGCGCCCCCGCGCCCATCCCCCCACAGGGGGATGGCCGCCCCACGCGGGCCGGCGGGTCAGGCACCGCCTGACCCCTACAGGGCGGCGGGTGCACCACCGAACCGTGGCGTGCCGGTGCCCTACCGGGAATGCCCACCCAACCGGTGTCGGGGCGAGGCGCTGCCTCGCCCCTCTTCCCTCCGCGAACCTGCTCTGGTACAACCACCTCGACGAGACCATCGCTCGGCTCGCAGCGGCCGCTGGAGAGGACGACCCATGGCGCTCACCGTTGCTCCTCCCCTTCCCACCATCGCCGACTCGCGCGCCCGCGCCGTCCGCCTCGTCGGCGCCCTCTTCTCCCCCGACCTCCTCGAGACCCTGCGCAGCGATCCCACCACGCTGCCCGGTCAGCGCCCCCGCGACTTCGGCTTCGCCGACGAGCGCGCGCTCCGCGACGACCTGGCTGAGGCCTACCGCGATGCCCTCCACCTCTGGAGCATGTTCCAGCGCCGCCTCGAGCGCCTCCACCCCGACGACCGCGCCACCTCCGTCACCCGCGATCTCTGGGTCATCCCCCTCCTGGCGCAGCTCGGCTACGACGTGGAACGCAATCCCCGCGCCTACGACCTGGAGGGCCGCACCTACGCCATCTCCCACCGCGCCGGCCCCCAGGAGGACGCCCCGCCCCTCCACATCGCCGGCGCCCGCCAGGAACTCGGCCGCGTCGATCCCTCCGGTCGCCCGCGCCTCTCCCCGCACGCCCTCGTCCAGGAGTTCCTCGACCGCTCCGACCACCTCTGGGGGATCGTCACCAACGGCCTCGTCCTCCGTCTCCTCCGCGCCTCCCCCAACCTGCGCACCGAGACCTATCTCGAGTTCGACCTCGCCGCCATCTTCGCCGGCGAGCGCTTCGCCGACTTCGTCCTCCTCTACCGCCTGCTCCACCGCACCCGCCTGCCGACCGGGATCGCCGATGCCAAGGACTGCCTCCTGGAGCAGTACCACCAGCAGGCTCGCGAGCAGGGGGCCCGCGCCCGCGACCGCCTACGCGACGGTGTGGAGCAGGCCCTCCACACGCTCGGCAACGGCTTCCTCCGCCACCCGGCCAACCGCACGCTGCGCGAGGAGGTCGCCACTGGCCAGCTCACCCCCACCGCCTACTACCAACTCCTGCTCCGGCTGGTCTACCGCTTCCTCTTCCTCTTGGTGACCGACGAGCGTGGGCTCCTGGGCGGCAACGACCTCTACCGGCAGGGCTACTCCATCGAACGGCTGCGTCGGCTCGCCCTCGAATCCCGCGCCGCCGACGACCACGCTGACCTCTGGGCGGGCCTCCTGGCCCTCTTCCAGCTCCTGCGCGGCGGCGACTACCTCCCCGATGGTCGTCCCCTAGCTACCCTGCTCGACCTCCCCGTCCTCGACGGCGAACTCTTCCGCGCCGAACTGTTCGAGGGCTGGCAACTCGCCAACCGCGACCTCCTCGCCGCCATCGCCGCCCTCTCCCTCGTCCCGGACGAACGCGGCACGCTCCGCCGCGTCAACTACGCCGCGCTCGACGTCGAGGAACTCGGCTCGGTCTACGAGAGCCTGATCGACCACACCGCCGTGCTCGACCTCACCGCCGAGGAGCCCTTCACCTTCGCCCCCGGGACGGAACGCAAGTCGACCGGCTCCTACTACACCCCGCCCGGCCTCGTCCAGGCGCTGGTGGCCAGCGCGCTCGAGCCGGTGCTGGCGGCCCGCCTGCGCGACAAGAAGACCCGGGAGGAGCGCGAGCAGGCCATCCTCTCCCTCAACGTCTGCGACCCCGCCGCTGGCTCCGGCCACTTCCTGCTGGCCGCTGCCCGGCGCTTGGCGCGCGAACTGGCCCGCGTGCGCACCGGCGAGGAAGAGCCCGCCCCCGAGCGGGTGCGCGAGGCGCTGCGCGACGTCGTCGCTCACTGCCTCTACGGCGTCGACAAGAACCCGCTCGCCGTGGAACTCTGCAAGGTCGCGCTCTGGATCGAGGCGCACGCCCCTGGGCAACCGCTCACCTTCCTCGACCACCGCATCCGCTGCGGCGACTCGCTCGTCGGCGTCCTCGAGATCACCCAGCTGCGCGAGGGGATCCCCGACGAGGCCTACGAGCGCAGCGACCCTGACGAGAAGCGGGCCGCCCGCACGATCCGCACCCGCAACCGCAAGGAGCGGCAAGGCCAGCTGACGCTGGGAAGCGAGGTCGACCCGCTCGACGAGGCGGTCTTCGACCTCGGCCTCCTGACCGAAGAACTCGAACGGATGCCGGAGCGGACGGTCGCGGAGCGGCTGGCCAAGGAACAGGCCTACGCCGATCTCCAGGATGACGAGCGGATGTGCCGCCTGCGCGACGCCTGCGACCTCTGGACGGCCGCCTTCTTCGCCGACCTCCGCGACGGCGCTGCCGTCCCCACCACCGACCACCTGCGGCGCGCACTGGTCGGCCGGCTGACCGATCCCCGCCCCCTGGCCGCTGCGCAGGCGCTCGCCCAGGAACTCCGCTTCTTCCACTGGCCGCTCGAGTTCCCCGACGTCTTCGCCGCCGGCGGCTTCGACGTCGTCCTCGGCAACCCGCCGTGGGAACGGGTGAAGCTCCAGGAGGAAGAGTTCTTCGCCACGCGCGACCCGGAAATCGCCAGGGCCCGCACCGCGGCCGAGCGCAAGCGGCTCATCGACACCCTCCCGGAGCGCAACCCCCAGCTCGCCGCCGCCTATCGCGCCGCCCTGCGGCAGGCGCAGCAGGTGAGCCACTTCTGCCGGGAGAGCGGCCGTTTCCCGCTCGGCGGACGCGGCGACCTCAACACCTACCAGGTGTTCACCGAGCTGGCCTGGCAACTCCTGGCCGCCGGTGGCCGCGCCGGGCTTGTCGTGCCGAGCAACGTGGCCACCGACGACACCACCAAGGTGCTGTTCCAGGCGCTCGTCCAGGAGCGCGCCCTGGTCAGCCTGTTCGACTTCGAGAACCGGCAGAAGCTCTTCCCCGCGGTGGACAGCCGGATGAAGTTCTGCCTGCTGACGCTGACCCAGCGCGAGCATCCGGAGCCGGCCCGCTTCGCCTTCTTCCTCGAGCGGCCCGAAGAGCTGCGCGACGAGACGCGCTGCTTCGCTCTGATGCCGAAAGACTTTTGGCTCCTCAACCCCAATACCGGCACCTGCCCGGTCTTCCGCTCGGCCGACGAGGCGGAGCTGGCCCGCGCCATCTACCGGCGCGTCCCCGTCCTGGTGCGCGAGGACGACCCAGACGGGAACCCGTGGGGCGTGGAGTTCATGACCCTCTTTCACATGGCCAACGACTCCGACCTCTTCCGCAGGCGCGAGCAGCTCGAGCGGGCCGGGTTCGCCCTGCGCGGGAACGTGTTCGCGCGCGGGGAGGAGCGGTACCTGCCGCTCTACGAGGCCAAGCTCCTCCACCAGTTCGACCACCGCTGGGCCAGCTACGGCGGGCCGGGGCGCTGGGAGGGGGCGCCCGAAACGGGCGGCCCGCCCTGGCTGGAGCACGCTCCCCGCAAGGACGACGACGCGGTCGCGCTGACCCTCGAGGCCAAGCAGGACCCAGCGCTGGTCGTCCTGCCACGCTACTGGGTGCCGGAGGCCGAGGTGGAAGCGCGCCTGGCCAAGAAGGGCTGGTCGCGCCCCTGGCTCCTCGGCTGGCGGGATATCGCCCGCTCGACGGACGAGCGTACCGTCATCGCCAGCCTCATCCCGCGCGTCGGGGTGGGAGATAAGTTCCTCCTTATGATGCCCCTACAAGCAAGAAATATCGATGTCCTGTGCTTGCTCGCCAATCTGAACACTTTGTGTCTCGATTTCATCTCCCGGCTGAAACTCGGTGGAACAAGCTTCAAGTTCTATCTCATGCGCCAACTCCCCGTCCTCCCGCCCGCGGTCTACGCCCGCCCCTGTGCCTGGTCGCCCGGTGAGACGCTGGCCGAGTGGATCGCCCCGCGCGTGCTGGAGCTCGTCTACACCGCCTTTGACATCGCGCCATTCGCCCGCGACCTCGGGGACTCCGGTCCGCCCTTCCGCTGGGAGCCGGAACGGCGGGCGCAGCTGCGGGCCGAGCTGGATGCCGCCTTTTTCCTCCTCTACGGCCTCACCCGCAGTCAGGTCGAGTTCGTCCTCGGCACCTTCCCGGTGCTGCGCGCCAACGAGGAGAAAGCCTTCGGCGAATTCCGCACCGCCCGCCTGGTGCTGACCGCCTACGACGCGCTGGTCGCCGCCCAGACGCTCGGCGAGCCCTACCGCTCCCCCCTCGACCCACCACCGGGGGACGACCGGGTACGGCACGCGTGCTGAGGGAGCGTCTCCGCCGCAGCGAGCCACCCGCACCCGCTCGCGCGCTGGCGCACCACCGACCCGGGCGACCGCTCGGCAGCCTGCCTGCCTGCGGTCCCTCGCCCCGCGCAACCAGGTACGCTCGCCAACAGCCCGATCACCCGCCAGCGGCCAGGCAGTAGGCAGCTGGGCACCGTCGGCAACGCGAAGCGACGCTCGAAGGGGCACGATGGTACCCGACGGGCGGACAGCTCGTGGAAGGACGTCAGCGGTGCCGTCCTCGACGGTCCGCCGGCAGCGTCAGCCCACCCGCACAGCCCTTGGGAAGCAGGAGCGGCTCCGCGTCACCGCGCCGGGCACGCGCCCTTCGCCGCTGCCGCGGCGACAGTGGCCCGGCATCCCTGCCCGCTCACTCGTGATCGCCCAGCCGATCGAGCAGGGGCTCCTGCTCCGCCTGCCCACCGCACGTGCCGAGCCTGCTCCTTCCCGGAAACCGCGGTCGGCCAGGAGAACGACACGCAGGTTGCCGCCGTCGTCCGCCCGGGACGCGAACTCGATCGCGAGCGACGCGGAGTCGAGCCACTTTCTCGCTGCGGTGGACCGGCTCTTCCTGGGCGCCAACGTCCTCTTCTCGGCCGCCGCGCGGGCGGACAGGGGCCTGCTCCGTCAGTGGCCCCCCGACGAGGAGCGACACCCTGTTCTCGAACCGCGTGCGGCTACCGAACCGGGGCATCGATCTCGGGTGGAGACCGGACACTGGTACGGCGAGCTGTGTGGCGCGGGCAACCACGAGACTTGATCAGCGCGAGAGCACACAAATGCGCCAGCTGCTGCTCGGGGCAGAGGTCCCCAACCCCGTGCCGACCAAAGAACCAGCGGTGTTGACATGCTCGGGCAGGAGGGTGTAGTCTCACAGGGGATCCAGCGGCCTCGCTGACGACTCTCCCCGTGGAGAGCGGAAGACGTGGAGATCTGGCGCCCCGCCAAGGCATCGACATCGCTCGTCGCGGCAGAACCGGAGTCAGTCCGGCGTACGGAAGATCGTGCAGCCGACCCGAATCATCTTCGGGTCCAGCATACCGCTCGCCGCGAGCGAACCATCGGCTCGCCGGTAGCGGTGGCCGACCACGACTTTCTGCTCGCCATCGAAGAACCGCACGACTTCCGAAAAGGTGCAGAAGAACGGGTGCGGCGGATCGGCCACATGGCAGCTGCGCTTCACCTGCTCGGTCAAGAGACCGCGTTGGTATTTGTCCCACAGCCCAAACGTCTCGAAGAGGCGACGCAGTTCCGCTGGCGCGACGACGATCACCTGACAGGGGGTCGGATCCATGGATGAACGCTCCTTTCTCGAGCAAGTCGAGCGGTGGCTTACCGCGTTCCTGAATGGAACGTGCTCGTTAGACGACCTGATCGCGGCGATCCTCGTGCCCGGTTGGGACGCGCATCGACTCGGGCCGCGGGCGGACGAGGTGGTGGCTGATTTGGAGTCCTCGTTGGTCTGGCGGAGCGAGCGCGTGCTGAACGACGAGGAGCTGCGCGCCGAGTTCCAGCGGCTCGCCGAGCGCGTCAGGCGCTGGCTCGCTGGCGAGACGGTCGTTCCACCAGCCGAGATCGGGACCTGAGCTCGCGCGCAGCCACGGCTCGCCAGTCGCGCGGAACTGGCGTGTCCTCGCCTTTCTGAGCGAGCCTGATCGGCCTGCACGAATCGGGCCTTCCGTCGAGTCCGTCCTCGGTCGAGTATACCACCTCATCCCGGCTCAAAAGTTTACTACCAGCGTACGGACGCAGCAAAGCAAACGAGTCGGCGTCGCTGCCCCTGTCCGTACAGGGTGACCGGGTGCCGCTTGGCGAGGACGGCGGGAGCGAGCTGGATCTCCTGGCCGGGCAGCGGCGCAGCCCATGGTGTCGGAGGCGCGACCGCGCGGACGCCGGAAGCGCACCGGCTGCTCGACCGATCGGCACGCGGCTCGTCCGCAACCGGTCGGCGGCGCATCACCGCCTCTGGTGAAACCGGCCGGCGCGCCCCGTTCCATCCGAGCCGTCGTCAGCGCAGCCGGATCACCGTGTCGTCAGCACTCGCCTGCTGCACCACCGGCACCGCTCAGAGCTGAACCGTTGCATCCAGGCAGCTCCGCTCCGGTACGGGTGCCGGGACCAAGAGTTGCGGGACACTCCCGCCCGCCTCGACCGATCGCTATACTTTGGCCAGCGAACCAGCAGGGGAAGACCAGTGTTCCCGTTCACCGGTGATCATCCTCATCGAGAACCGTGCCGTCACCCGTTCTGACGCACCGGGGAGGCCAAATGTCCATCTTCGAGCTCCACCGCCGCGTCATGGAGGACTACCAGGACTTCATCCGCGCCTTCGTCATCGCCCGCGACCCGCGTATCCAGGCCGAGATCCATCGCCTCCTCCAAGACGAGCAACACCTCTGGCCCGAGCCGCTCGTCCAGCTTTCCCCCGCCTACCGCCGCGAGGCGACGATCGACCAGCTCGCCGCGGAGGGACTGCTCCATCCCATCACCGCCCAGATCTTCCGTCGCTCCGGGGGCCAGCCGATCCACCTCTACACCCACCAGGTCCAGGCCATCCGCGCCCTCCAGCAGGGGCGCAGCGCCGTCGTCACCTCCGGCACCGGCTCCGGCAAGAGCTACTGCTACTTCATCCCCATCGTCGACCTGGTCGCTCGGCACCCCGATGAGCCCGGCCCCATCGCCCTGGTCGTCTACCCGATGAACGCCCTCGTCAACTCGCAGTACCACCACCTCGAGGAGTTGCAGAAACGCTACCAGGAACGGACCGGGCGACCCTTCCCGCTCCGTTTCGCCCGCTACACTGGGGAGACGCCCAACGAGGAACGCGAGGCGATCCGCCGCGACCCACCCCATCTCCTCCTCACCAACTACGTCATGGCCGAACTCCTGCTCGACCGCCCCGAGGACGCACCGCTCGTCGCACCTCGACCGGACGCCCGCGTCCCCTTCTTCCTCGTTTTCGACGAGCTCCACACCTACCGCGGTCGCCAGGGCGCCGATGTCGCGCTCCTCGTCCGCCGTCTCCGCGCCCGACTGGACCGTCCCGCGGTCGTCCACGTCGGCACCAGTGCTACGCTGGTCGCCCACCGCGAGGCCGCCGCAGCCGAACGGCGTCAGGTGGTGGCCGATTTCGCCTCCCGCTTCTTCGGCCACCCGATCGCGCCGGAGGACATCGTCGAGGAGACGCTGGAGCCGATCACGGTGGGACCGCTGCCCAGCCCGGACGAACTGGCGCAGGCCATCGCGCACCCCTTGCCCGAGGATCCAGACGCGCTGCGGGCACACCCGCTCGCCCGCTGGCTGGAGCACGCCCTGGGAGTCCAGCCCGAGCCGGACGGGACCTTCCGCCGGCGCACTCCCCGACCCCTGAGCGCGGTCGTCCGCGACCTCGCCGCGGCGACCGGCCTGGCTCCCGAGACCTGCCGCGCCCGGCTCCAGGAACTCCTGGAACTCGGGAGCCGCCGGCGCGATGCCACCGGGCAACCGCTCTTCGCGCTCAAGCTTCACCAGTTCATCTCCCAAAGCCACGCGCTCTACGCCACGCTCGAACCAGCCAGCCAGCGCCGCTTCGCGACCGAGCCGCGCGCCAGCGGCGAGCACCTGCGCCTGCCGCTCGCCTTCTGCCGCGTTTGCGGGCAGGAGTACTACCGCGTGCTGGTCCGTGACGACCGCCTCGAGCCCTACCCGCCCGGCTCGCCGCTGGACGACGCCGATGTAGTCCCCGGCTATCTCGTCCTCGCCGAAGCCGTGCCCGATTGGTCGGAGGAGCGGCTCCCCGATGACTGGCGCGATGCGCGCGGCTGGCTCCGAGACTCTTGGCGCAACCGCATCCCGCGACCGGTCTGGGTTTTCCCCGACGGGCGGCTGGCCGAAGGCGAGGCCGAGGGTGCTTTGCCCGCCTGGCTCGAGACCGAGCGGTTCTGGCTCTGCCTGCAGTGCGGCACTTGGTACGGTGTCCGCGAGGGAGAGTACCAGCGACTGACTTACCTGGCCAGCGAGGGACGCAGCTCGGCAACGACGGTGCTGGCGGTCTCGCTCTTGCGCCACGCCCGCGCACTCGGCGGCCGCGACAAACTGCTCACCTTCACCGATAGTCGCCAAGATGCCTCGCTCCAGGCCGGGCATTTCAACGATTTCGTCCACGTCGCTGTGCTGCGTTCCGCTCTGTACGCCGCGCTCCGCGAACACTCGCCCCTCGCCTTCGACACGGTCACCGATGCCGTGGTCCGCCACATGGGGCTCACCCTCGCCGACTACGCGCGCGAGCGCCAGCTCAGCGAGGCTTCGCCGATCGCGCGCGAGGTGCGGGACTGTTTCCGCGACCTGACCGAATACCGGCTCTACGAGGACCTCCGGCGCGGCTGGCGTGTCGCGTTGCCGAATCTGGAGGACGTCGGCCTGCTCCGCATCGACTACCTGGGACTCCCCGAACTCGCCGCCGACGAGGACGCCTGGCGTGACGTTCCCGTCTTCTCGGCGCTCGACCCGGCTCGCCGCGAGCGGATCCTGCGTGCCGTGCTCGACCACTTCCGGCGGGAGCTGGCGGTCGATGCACCGTTCCTGGTCGACGAGGACCGCCAGCGCCGCTTGCGCCAGCGAGCCGAAGCGCATCTCGACGAGTTCTGGGGCATCGATCCCAGCGCGGGCAGCCTCCGCCGCGCTCGAGCGTTCGTCTGGCCCGCGCCGAGCGAGGGCGACGAAGACACCCGCAGCCTCGCGCAACGCACTGCCATCGGGCGCTTCCTGACTCGAGCGCTCGGACTGGACGGCGAGACCTACGCGGTCGTCGTCCCGTCACTGCTCGAGCGGTTGGCCGCCTACGGGCTCGTCACGTGGGAGGAGCGCAGCGACGGCTCGCTCGCCGTGCGCCTCCGGCGCACGGCGCTCCTCTGGTGCCGCGGCGACGGTACGCCGGTCGTCGACCTGGTCCGCGAGCGGGGGCAGCTCAGCGAGGACGAACGCCGAGCCAACGCCTTCTTCCAGCGCTTCTACCGGGAGGCAGCCCGCGAACTGGCCGCGCTGGAGGCACGCGAGCATACCGCCCAGGTGGTCGCGTCCGGCGAGCGGGTCCGCCGCGAGCGCCGCTTCCGCTGGACGGAGGATGACCAGCGCGACCCCACGCTCGGCCGCCGACTCCCCTACCTCGTCTGCTCACCGACGATGGAACTGGGCATCGACATCGCCGACCTCGACCTCGTCCACCTGCGCAACGTCCCGCCCACGCCAGCCAACTATGCCCAGCGCAGCGGGCGGGCTGGTCGGCAGGGCCAGCCAGGGCTCATCCTCACCTTCTGCGGCGCGCTCCATGGGCATGACCAGTACTTCTTCCGCCATCGCGAGGAGATGGTCGCCGGTGCGGTCCGCGCCCCGCGGCTCGATCTGGCCAACGAGACGCTCCTCCGCACGCACATGCTGGCGGAGTGGCTCTCCGAGACCGGCGTCGCCCTGCGCGACTCGGTCGAGTCGGTGCTCGACATCGAGCGCGATCCCGATTACCCACTGCAGGACACGGTACGCGAGCAGCTCCAGCTCAATCCGGCCCAGCGGCAGCGGCTGCAGCGACGCTTCGAGCGCATCCTCACGCCACTCGACCAGCAGGAACTGGCTCGGACCGGCTGGTTCTCTGACCGCTGGCTCGAACAACTACTCGATTCGGCACCTGAGCGCTTCGACCGGGCGTTCGACCGCTGGCGCGAGCTCTTCCGCGCCGCGACCGAGCAGCTCGAAAAAGCCCAAAAGCTCCTCCGCACCGCCCGTGACCGGACCACGCAGGACGAAGCGAGACGTCAGCAAGACGAGGCGTTGCGGCAGCGCAACCTGCTCCTCCAGAACGACGTCGCGCGCGAAGAGAGCGACTTCTATCCCTACCGCTATCTGGCGACCGAGGAGTTCCTGCCCGGCTACAACTTCCCGTCGCTCCCAGTCCGAGCCTGGGTGCCGCGGGGCGAGGGCGAGTTCATCGCCCGTCCGCGTCATCTGGCGGTCACCGAGTTCGCCCCCGGCAACACCGTCTACCATGAAGGGGCCAAATGGCAGTTCGCCCGATTCATCAGCCCCATCGGGGCGGGGTCGCTCGAGCAACGGGTGGTCACCCGCAAGCTCTGCCGCCACTGCGCCGCCTGGAACGAGCTGAACGCGGACCGCTGCCCCAATTGCGGCGCGGAACTCGCTGGAACCAGCGCCGAGATCGTCAAGTACCTCGAGATGCCGAACGTGCGCCTCGAGCGGCGCGAGCGGATCACCTGCAACGAAGAAGAGCGTCAGCTGCGTGGCTATGCCCGCCAGGTCGCGTTCCGCTTCGCTGCCGTCGAAAGCGGAGCGCGCCTCGTCGATGCCGACGTACGGACGGCGGACGGCCGGCCGCTCCTCGCCTTGCGCTACGCACCGGCCGCGACGCTGCTCACCCTCAATCGCGGCTGGCGAGCCAGCCGCTCGCAGGACTTCCTCGTCGACCTCGCGACCGGCGAGGTGCGGAGCGAAGAGGAGTCCAGCCGCTCAAAACGCTCCCCCGCGGCACCCAAGCGTGATCTCGCCCGGCTCGCGCTCGCAGTCCAGGAGACACGCAACCTCCTGCTCGTCCGACTGCTCGACCCGGAACTGCGCGACGATCCGGTCCGCCGCATCACGCTCAGCGTGGCGCTCCACCGCGGGCTCGGCCAGGCGTTCCAGCTGGAGGAGATGGAGATCGGCATGGAAGAAGTGGGGAGCGGCGAGCAGCTCGCGCTCCTCTTCATCGAGGAAGCCGAGGGTGGGCTCGGCGTTCTCCGCCGGCTGGTCGAGGAACCGGATGCGCTCGCGCTGGTGGCCCGCGAGGCGTTGCGCCTCTGTCACTTCGAACCCGAGACCGCGCGACCGGACTGCGATGCTGCCTGCTCGGAATGCTTGCTCACCTACAGCTCGGCACGCCTGGCGCGGTACCTCGACCGCTTTGCCGTGCAGCACCTGCTTCGGGAGCTCGCTGCCTGCACGATCGAGCGGCGCACGGACGGCGTGCCGTACGAGGAGCAGCTGGCCAAGCTGCTGGCCCGCTGCGAGTCGTCGCTCGAGCGCGCGTTTCTCGAGGCACTGGCGAGCCGGCGCCTCCGCTTGCCCGACGACGCGCAGACGCTTATCGAGGAACCGCGCTGCCGGGCCGACTTTTTCTACGCGCCGAATGTGCTGGTGTTCATCGACGGGCCGAACCATAATCGGACGATGGTCCAGTCGCTCGATGAGCGCCAGCGGCGTGCGCTCCAGGCCCACGGCTACCGCGTGATCGTCCTGCGTTACGACGAGCCCTGGCTGGAGCAGTTCCGCCGCTATCCGGAGGTGTTCGGCCCGGTCAGCGCATGAGGGGCAGCCAGCTGCCCCCCGACGCAGAGTCACGCACCGACCCCTGGCCTACCGATCCCACCGGCAGCATGCCACCCCAACTGTGTCGGGGCGAGGCAACGCCTCGCCCCTCCATGGTGCGGCGCTGCATCACCGGTGCGACCGATACCGGCCACCGGTCGGTATCACACCGGCCTCCCTGGCCCACCAGGGCTGGGGACGGGAGTCCTGCGCTGACCGGAACAGCGTCATGGATGAGCGAGCGCAACACGCCGCTGACCAGCGCCGCGATGCACGTGTTCGCACGGATACTCCGCAGCCGGCGGTTCCGAATGGGAATCGGGTGCGCCGTGCTGCTCTGACGATGCCGTTGGGCGGCCTTGCGATGAAGCAGCAGGATCATGAAGCGCACTGGGACGAGTGCGAGCACGATGATGCGCGCGTGAGCGTCTCGGCGGATCGCTGGTGCGGTGAGGACGAGCGTCCTGGTGCTGTCCGAGCGAGCGACGCGGCGCTGTGGGGCGCGCCAAAGGTGCTGACGGGGCACGCACTGTCCCCTGCACACGGTGCGATCGTTCGCCGCTCGATCAGCGACTTGCGCGGAACGAGACGATCGCGTTCACTTGCGGCAGGATGAGTCGGTACGAATCCCATCGTCGGTCAACGTCACCGTGGAGCGTGGGCTCGATGCAGGCGATCGAACAGCGGGAACGTCTCCTGACAGCCGAGGATCTCGAGGGACTCCCCGAACAGCCGGGAGTTCGGTACGAGCTGGACGAAGGGAAGCTGGTGGAGATGCCGGGCGCTGGGGGAATCCATGCGGCGATCGTCGTGCGGCTCGTCTTGCTGCTCCACCAGTTCGTCACGAGCCGGCGGCTCGGTTTCGTGTTCGGGGACGGTCTCGGCTACATTCTCCGTCGGAATCCGGACACGGTGCGGATTCCGGACGTATCGGTGGTGCGGCGGGAGCGGGTACCGGCGGCGGGGATCCCGGAAGGGTTCTGGCCGGGGGCGCCGGACTTGGCGGTAGAGATCGTCTCGCCGCACGACCGAGCGGAGGAGGTGCACGAGCGGGTGCGGGATTATCTCGGGGCGGGGGTGCGGCTGGTCTGGGTGCTCTGGCCGAAGAGCCGGACGGTGACGGTGTACTGGCCGGACGGGACGGCGCGCGAGCTCGGGCCGGACGAGAAACTGACTGGCGGTGACGTGCTCCCCGGTTTCGAAATGACGGTCAGTGATCTCTTCGTGGTCTCCCCGGAAGCGTCTTCCGGGGAATGATCGCGCCGAGGCAGGAGTACTCCTCGGCAGGAGGCGGTCACTGGCGCGTCTCCACCGAGCGTGCGCGCGGTGTCCTTCGCGCTCTGTGTCAGATCGTGGATGTCTCTTGCCTGCCGATCGGCACGAGGAGGAGCGGAATGGTGACCCGCTCGAGGAGGCGGGCGGCCACGCTCCCAGCCAGCCAGCCGGGAAGGCCGGCTCGACCATGCGTCGTCATGACCACGAGGTCGACCTCGGTCGCGAGTGCGGCGAGTTCCGCGACCACATCGCCTTGCCGGACGACCACCGTGACCGGGAGGCCGGCGGGTGCAGTGGCAGCGAGGTGCTGGAGATCCTGCTCGGCGTGCTGGCGCTCGAGTTCGAGGAGCGCAGCGGTGGCCGTGGGGAGAAAGACGGCGGGAGCACTCTCGCTGAAGCTAAGATGCTCAAGTGTCGGTACGACGCGAGCCAGCGTCACTGTTGCGGCCAGGCATCGGGCCAGCTGCCAGGCGAACGGGAGGACATGCTCGCTCGCTGGTGAACCGTCGAGCGGAATGAGGAGATGCTGGGGTGTCTCGGGGAGGAGCGAGACGGAACGTTCCGTCGCACGCAGGACGAGCGTGGGACGCTCGGCCTGTTGGAGGACCTGCTGGGCGATTCGCCCGAAGAGCAAGCCGCGCAGGCCGCCTCGTCCATGCGTCGTGAGCGCGATGAGGTCAGCGTCCAAGGCTCGGGCCTGACGAGCGATCACGGTGGCGACAGCAGCGTTGTCGGCAGCGATCACCGCGATGCGACAGGAAACGCGCTGCTCGGCCAGTTCCCGGCTGATTCGGTCCAGATAACGGGCAGCGGCTTCGGCCGTCGCGAGGTGCGGCTGACCGTGGATCCGTTCGGGCGGGGACGGTTCGAGGACGTGGAGGAGAATCAGTTCGCGGCCGCACGCACGGACGAGTCCAGCGGCGACGGGGAGGATCTGCTCGGCCAGCGATGAGCCATCGAGGGGAACGAGGATGTGCGCCAACGGGATCTCGCTCATGCGCCACTTCCCGTGAATGTCGTCCAGAGCAGCCAGAGGTTGAGCCCGATGATGAGGAGAGCGAGGATGCTCGCCACCAGTGTCGTCGGTCGCCGGTTCACCAGTGCACCCATCAGTGCCCGATCGGCGGTGAAGAGAATCAGTGGGAGGAGCGCGAACGGGATGCCGAAGCTCAAGACGACCTGGCTGATCACGAGCGTGCGTGTGGGATCGAGCCCGAGCCCGATGACGATGAGGGCCGGGAGCATGGTGATTCCCCGGCGGAGCCAGACGGGGATCGTCCGATGAAGGAAGCCTTGCATCACCACTTGACCGGCCATCGTGCCGACCGTGGAGGAGGAAAGGCCCGACGCGAGCAGTGAGAGCGCGAACGCGGTGCTGGCCAATGGTCCGAGCAATGGCTGCAACGTGCGGTGGGCCTCCTCGATCGTCCCGACGTCGGAGAGTCCGCGGGCATGAAAGGTCGAAGCTGCCATGATGAGCATGGCAGCATTGACGAGCCCAGCGATGCCCATGGCGATCACGACGTCGAGCACCTCGAAGCGGAAGATGCGCTGTGCTTCGGCCGGCGTGCGCGGCACGATACGATGCTGGGTGAGTGCCGAGTGCAAGTAGATGACATGCGGCATGACGGTCGCTCCGAGAATTCCGGTGGCCAGCAGCACGCTTTCGGGGCCGGCGAACTCCGGGATGAGCGCATGGCGAGCGATGGCGTTCCAGTCCGGTCGCTCGAGGACCGTTTCCACGACATAGCAGCCGGCGATGACACCGACGAGACTCGTGATCACCGCTTCGATCGGCCGGTGTCCGTAGCGCTCCAGCGCGAGGATGGCGAACGTCGTGATTCCCGTCAAGATGCCACCGATCAGCAGCGGAAAGTGGAAGAGGAGAGCGAACCCGAGCGCGGCACCGAGGAACTCGGCGAGGTCGGTCGCCATGGCGACCAGTTCGGCGACGATCCACATGAGCCAGACCACGGGACGGGGGAAGCGCTCCCGGCAGAGCTCAGCGAGGTTGCGGCCAGTGGCGATACCCAGCTTGGCGGAAAGCGACTGGATCAGCATCGCAGCGAGGTTGGCGGCCAGGATGACCCAGAGGAGGGTGTAGCCGAATTGAGCGCCGCTTTCGATATTGGTCGCGTAGTTGCCGGGATCGATGTACGCCACGCTGGCAACGAAAGCTGGACCGAGGTAAGGGAGAACGCTCGCGAGTCCACGCACGCGGAGCTGCCTGGATCGGCGGGCGATCGGGGCAGTGGACGATGGTTCGCTGGGCGGCTCGTTCACATCATACCCCTCCCGATTTTAGCCAATGCTAATGATACGGCGCTCGTTTGCGACGTGCCGAGAATGCTCCGTCGCTTTCCGGTTCCGCTCGGTGGTCGGGTCGGGCTCTCCGGGTGCCCGGTGAGGGAGGAGTGGAGCGAGCTCCTGCGCGGACATCGTGGAGTGATCGCTCACCCGTGATGGTGCGGGCAGTCCTGGCTCGCGCCGTCCAGCGAGGGATCCGCGCGTGGTTGGTTCCTCCCTCAGCCGAAACGAGACAGGGTTTTTGGTCGAGCCGTTCGTCGACGACTGCGGGGGTGTCGTGCTCGCGTTCGGTCTGATCGGGCGCAGAGTGGCTCGGCCGGCGAGCGATCATGAGGAGGCGGGAGAAGGTGCTGGTGCTCGGGGCCAGCGCCGGAGGGGACCGTGTTGCTCATCTGGATGGACTGTCGCAACGGTCGGGGCACGAGTTCGCTCTCGGGTGGACAGCAGGTCTTCCGCGCGGATCGCACCGCCGAGAGGCTTCTGGCGGGACGATGGGTGGTATGCTCCGGATACTGGTCGTGCTGACGATCCGGCAGCGGAGACGGGATGGTACGCCGAGCAGGAGACTGGTTCGCGCAAGCAGCCCACGACCTCGAACTCGCCGAGCTGGCGGCGAAGCACGGTCGGCACGAATGGGCCTGCTTCGCCGCCCAGCAGGCAGCCGAAAAGGCGCTCAAGGCGCTCCATCTGCAGCTCGGACAGGCTGTCTGGGGACCCGCCGTGACGCGACTTCTGGAAGAGCTTCCACTCGCCGTTCCGGAAGAGTTGCGCGACGCGGCTCGGCGGCTGGATGCCTATTACATCGCGCCACGGTACCCGGATGCCTTTCCGGAGGGACCGCCAGCACGCTACTTCGGCCCGCAGCAGAGCGAGGAGGCGATCCGTCATGCCCGTGCGATCCTCGACTTCGTCCGTGCTGCGATGGCCTGACCGCGCGGCAGTGCTCGCTGCGGTCGAGCGGTGGGCGCGGGAACTAGAGTTGCCAGGGTTGGTCGCTGTCGGTGTGTTCGGCTCGTATGCACGTGGCGATTGGGGAGTCGGTAGCGACGTCGATCTCGTCGTGATCGTCGAGCGGTCAGCACGGCCCCCGATCGAGCGGCCGCTCGATCTGCCGCTCGAGAAACTGCCGGTGCCGGCGGAAGCGATCGTCTACACGCGGGAAGAATGGGAACGTTTGCCGGAGACCAGTCCGCACTTCGCAGCGGTCCTGGCACGCGAGGCGGTGTGGGTCTTTGGGCGGCCAGACCGGCTGGCAGGAAGCGGCCCGGAGGAAGCGTTGCCTCCTCCGGGCCGCGCTGATCAACGGACCGACGAGCTTCCCTGATCGAGCACGGTTCCGTCCTCGCGGACGAATGCCCACTCGTAATGGTCAGCATAGAGCACGAGCTTCAAGACGCCATAAGCGTTGTCGATGCGCACCTCGTCGCACGGTTCGTCAGCGGCGTGGACGTCGGCATCGTACACGTTCTTGCCGCCGGTACCGACGACGAAGTGACGGACACTGCCAGTGTTGCAGACCGAGTCGGCATTCTGGATCGCATACCGCTGGTAGTTGTGGTCGTGCCCAGCCAGGGAGAGATCGACGCCGTACTGGTCGAATAGGCGATAGAGATCACCCAGGCTGGACTTGTATTGACCGTAATAGTTGCCAGTTGTCCAGTAGGGGTGATGGAGGAAGACGAGAACATTCTTGCCGCGGTTGGCTTGGAGCACGTTCTGGACGAACTGGTATTGGGGCGAACCAGCGCCGCAGCCGCCGACTTTGGAGCAGTTGGAGTTGATCGCGATCGCGATCCAATTGTTGCCGAGGTCGAAGACGTAGTAGCCCTTGCTGCGGTCACCGGCGAGCGCGCCGAAGTAGTCGTAGTATCCGCTCGCTCCGGATGTCTGGTACTCGTGGTTACCCGGTACCGGCTTGGTGAGTGTCTTGAGCTGGCCCCAGGTCGGATCGTAACTCTGCTGGAACTTGGCGAGGGCACCGTCTTCGTACTGGAGGTCACCGAGCGCCAGTACGTAGGCGGGTGCGAGGCGCTTGGCGAGTTCGGCGGTGTACTTGTGACGGCAGGCTGTTGCGGTGCCGTTATTGTTGTTCCAGCTCGAGGAGCCAGGATCGCAGGCGATATCCCCGACGGCGACGACCGTGGTGGCGCCGTTGGTGGTGGGTGGTGGTGTCGGTGTGGGCGTCGGCGTCGTGGTCGGTGCCGGAGTTGGTGTCGGGCTCGGGGTCGGTGTCGGGGTGGGAGTGCTCATCTGCCCGTTCGCGCGCAGGACGTCGAGGTAGGCACCATAACCGGAGCTGGTTGCCCACTCTTGTGCCGATTCCACGGCGGTACCTTCGCCCCATTCGTTGAACGTGGTGATGAGTTGCCAGGGTTCGCCTGATGCGATCATGTCGCGCACGTTCTGTGCCCAGCGATTCAGGTCGCGGGTCAGGCGTGGCTGGCTCTCGGTGACCTTCCAGAAGCCTGGTGAGATGGTGTAGGAATAACCGCGCTGCTGGTCAGCCGCGACGGCTGGGCTGTACTGATGCCACGAATCGGGCTGATTCGTGCAGGTGCGGTAGCCGCTGAAGACCTTGAGGACGAGAAAGGCCCCGACTTCGTGGGCGACGGGAACCCAGCGGTCGGCGACCTCGCAGGAGGAGTCGTCCGCGTTGTAGACGAAGACGACGAATTTCCCGTTGACGCGGAGATAGTCCGGATCGTTGGCGTACCGGTCGCGGATATAGGTGAGGTCACTCCGGATCTCGTCGGGTGTGAGGTCGCGTTGGCCTTCCTGCTCGTGGTAGATGGCCCACTTGAAGCCAGTACCGTCGCTAGCCTGAAGGATCTTGGCGAAGTCGACGTCGGTATGGTGGCCCTGTCCCCACCAGGAGGCGATGGCTGCCTGGATACCGCCGTACTGCATGGCAGCGATGTGCTGGCGGATGATCGCAGGGTCACCTGTGTCGTAATACCCCAGTGTCGGGTGATAGCGAGTGTATGGATAAAGACCGCTCTGCGTCCAAGCCTCCGGGAACCATGGATAATAGAAGATCGCGCGGATCGGGAAAGCGAGACTGCTGTTACCCGGTGAGGGGCTGGGGGAGGGTGTCGTCGCCGGTGTGGGTGTGACTGCAGTGGTCGGAGTCGGTGGAACCGGTGTGGGGGACGGTGTTGGGCTCGCAGAGGCCGAAAACTCGAGAACGAGCTGCGGAGCGGTACTGCCGCTCTCGCGACTGGCGAGATTCATCTGCGTCGCGTCGCTGGTAACGATCGCGAGGCTGAACACACTTCCCGGGCGAGCGAGCGTCGTGACGTCGACGCTCGTCCACTGGCCGGTGGAGAAGGGGCCGGACCGCGCGATCACGGTCGTACCGACGGCCGGGGCGTTCTGGTAGGTGATGGTGCGCTCACCCCAGCTGGAGTCCGCTACAGGTCGGACCTCATAGCCGGTGCGATGGGTGCTTTGAGCGTAGAGACGGAGCGTCGCTCGGCCGATCGGGCTGCTTACCCCGCTGAGGTCGAAACGGAGATAACTCCGCATGATGGGTGAGCCGTCAGCTCGGAGTGCTGTCGAGGATCCGAAGTTTTGGGAGGGCTTGCTCTCGAAGACGTAGGCGTCCGCGACAGGGGTCAGGGTCAGCGTCTGGTTGGCACCGCTGCTGCGGCTGATCCAGGCGACGGAGAGCGTCGCAATGACGAGGATGATAGCGCTCACGGCGCCGAGCCGGTCGCGCAGGGTCTTCCAGTGCTGCACGTCGTGACCTCCTTTGACTCCGAAACGGTGCCGGTCGGCCGACTCTCTCTTTCTAGAATGACGGGGAGTCGACTGTGCCAAAAGAGACACAACACTCCCAACGTCACTGCTCAGAAGGGGCTAGATGGAATCAGGACGAAAGGAGGACAGACCTGACCGGACGATAATCAGACAAAAGGATTTCTACCGAAAGGCGGATCACGTATCCCTGAACTCGGTAGCGGGTCGAGTGGTTCGTCGAGCCGTGTCGTCCAGCAACTGTTCGGTACCCGATTCGGGTGCTGGCGCAATGCCGGGCCATGCCCGCTCGCCATCGACCACCCCTTCGCTTCCCCTTCACCGTCTCTCGCAGGGTGTACGGTCACCCTGCATGACGGCGTGCGAGGGTAGCAGCTGGAGCGGGTGGTGACAACATGTCAACGGTTCAGTTCAGGATCTGAATAGACATTGAGCAACATTCGACCAGAAAATGATCAGCGCATCAGAGAATTTGCTCGTGCTCTCTTCAACAATCAGGTTGCGGCTTCCTCGAACCGATCTTGGCCACTGATGGAAACTTCGCACGACAGAAAGTCGGTGGTGGACTTGCCTTCGAGGTGCTCTGCGTGGTACCCTGGGTCTAGGAGAAATTTCCTAATCCAAACGCGCTGCTGGGGGCACCGCGGAGGCGACTGAGTGCGTTTTCATCCGGTGTTCGTCTCCGAGGGAAAGGGGCATGACCATGAGGGATGAGCGGAGTTCGATAAGCGACTTCTTGCATCACCAGTTCGTCGATCGTGAAGCGGAGCTCGCGCAACTCGTGGTCGCAGTCACCGGTCCCATACCGCTCGGCACTCTGGTACTGGTCGGACCGCCGGGGGTCGGCAAGAGTGCGCTGCTGCGGGAGTTCGCCCGCTGCTGCTCGGAACTCGCGATACCGTGCGCGCTGGTCGACCTGACGGATGAGATCGGGCCGGATCTCGTCGCCTTACGGGCGGCAGAGCATCTCGGTTCCGCAGAGCGAACCTTGCAAGGCCTCTTCGCCGAACCAGGACGGCGCGTGCTGCTCTTGGACAATTACCGAGCGGGTAGCATGCTCGACGCGGCGCTGCCCGCTGCCCTGCTGGCTGGTTCCGGGGAAACCCTGGTGGTCATGGCGATGCGCGAGGCACCTCCGACGAGCTGGTTTCGGGATCCCGGTTGGAGTGCACTGCTCCGCGTCTTGCCGCTCGAGAACCTTCCCCATGCTGCTGCTGTCCGGTTCTTGACCGGTACCGGAGTCGAACAATCGGCCGCTGACCGGCTTGCCGAGCTGACTGCTGGACACCCCTTGAGCTTGGAACTCCTGCTCCAAAGCAAGCAAGCTCCTCACTCAGCACCCCATCCGGATGTGCCGCTCGAAATCAGCGAGAGGGTGCTGGAGTTCGCTTTCGGTGAACTGGCGTCAGTGCAGCGCACGGCTTTCGAGATCACCGCGCTCGCAGGAGTGAGCAGCGAGGGAACGCTGCGCACCATCCTCGGCCACGGCGACGCTGGGACGCTCTTCCGCTGGCTCTGCACGCAACCGACGATCGCGGTGACACCCTATGGAGCGGTCGTGCGTGAACCGTTCGGAAGCTTCTTGATCGAATCGCTCGCCTGGCGCGATCCGGAACGCCTCGATGAATACCGCGAGGCACTGCGGCGTGCAAGCGTGGAGACGCTTCGGCGCTCAGCAGGCTCGCTCCGCTTCCCGCATTTCTTGCGTCTTCTCGCGCTCACCGACAGTGATGGCAGGTTCCGCCGAGCCCTCGTCTCGGGACTGGTGGCTGGTCTCCATGGAGGGGCGTTCGAGCGGGACGAAGTGGAGTCTGCTCTGGCACTGGTTCCGACTGGACCGCTCCAGGAATCCCTGCGCTGCTGGTTCGCTCGTGGATTGACCCTGTCCCGCATGATCCGAGACGCAAGGGGACAACCGCTGGCCTGGACGACGAGCATCCCGTTGGATCCATCACTATGGGGCAGGGTTCCGGACGGGAATGGCTTTCTCGCTGCGTTGCAGTCAGCAGCGCGAGTCCGTGAAGGTGAGCGAGCGACGCTTCATCTCACCTGGCTGGTTTCACCGGTTCCGGCTGAGGAGGTCGAGCGGGTTCATGCCCTCGCTCTCGCGACGCATCTGGAATGTGCCTCGCTCTGGCCACAGCTCGCTTTGAGTGTGTTCCTCTGTGATCCTGAAACAGTGTTGCAGACGACTTGTTGGGACGTGCTCCGGGCGCACCGCGTCGTCGTCGAGTTCGCTGGCCGCTCGTTTGTCTTGGGCATCCGCGATTGGCGTCATCGTGAGCTGTTGCAGTGGTTCCTTCGTCCCAACGATGCGATCGTGGAGAATGAACCGACGTTCTCTAACGAGAGCCTGGATCGTCCGGCCTTCGTGGCAGCTGTCTACCGCGCGTTGCGGGACATGAGCCGTCCCGAGCGACTCCGCGGTAATCCCTTGCTGGCGGCTCGTCTGGTCGCCTCTCGGGTTCCTCTGGGCGCAGGAGAACGACAACGCATCGAGGTACTCCGCAAGGTGCTGGAACACGCGATCGCAGAACTCGGTCTTCGCCCGCAGTATCGGCGCTGGCAGCAAGTTGGTGAGAGTGCCTACCTCCGGCCCACGGAATCGCTAGAGCGGATGGCTGAGCGACTCGGCATTCCGTTCAGCACCTACCGGCGGTATCTGAAGGCAGCGACGGAATGGATCGCAGAATACCTCTGGCAACTTGAGGTCAGCGATCAGGAGTGGATCGTGTTGGCGACGAGTCACGCGGTGAATGCATGCGCCGAGACGACGCCCTAACAGGCATGCTCCAACGAGAGCAGGAAAATGGATCGATGGCTCGGAGGGAGAACCGTGACGTCGGCGACCGTCTCGTCAGGCAAGGATCAGCGGAACGTGTGGCTCGGGCCCCTGGCAGGCGCAGCGGTCCTGGCCGTGCTCTTCGTGGTGGCGACGCTCGTGCGGCGAAGTTCGTTGGCCGATGAAGCTCGTCCGGTGATGATCAGTCTCTCCAGTGCGGCAGCGGCGATCATCACGGTGCAGGGGGCGCGGACTGCTGCGGCGCGTCGCGGATGGCCAGGGATCATCGCGGGCGGAGCGATGATCGCGATGGGGCTCTACACGCTCGTGCACGTGCTCCGCTGAACACTGGTCGCGACCGATAGGCTCACTCCAGTTTGCCCCACACGCTGACACGCTCGATCCGGAGCGCGATCATCGACTGCGTCTC
>Ga0079997_111329_pt1 | contig 22279 bp, 20 predicted proteins | sample PerSpoCPS_CMetaG_FD_69200 | JGI IMG/M metagenome (GOLD analysis project Ga0079997, IMG submission 69200) | Archaeal communities from Yellowstone National Park, Wyoming, USA - Perpetual Spouter C (PS_C) MetaG (SPADES assembly) (version 2) | ecosystem: Environmental > Aquatic > Thermal springs >... | reverse complement strand
TAGCCCCTTTGCATCGGTGTCGGCGGTAGTTTTGATGTCTATGCGGGCATCGTTCAAAGAGCCCCTGAATGGGTGCAACGGTTGTGCTTGGAGTGGCTCTATCGGACGCTGAAAGACCCCAAGCGCCGCTTGCCCCGCCTGCTCGCCATCCCTAAATTGCTTTGGCTCGTCGCCAAAACAGCCCTTCGGGGCAAAGCATCAAACTAAACGACAGGCAGATGGGCAGTGGGCAGATAGGTAAGTTAGGAAACGGCAGCGAGTAACGAATGGCGAATGATAGGGCGAACGGCAGTTCGCCCTGAGAAATTAGGTTGCGCCTGTTGGAGTGGCTATCAGCCACGACTTGGATAATCGGTGTGCCAGAGACACTCCCTCCGAAAGCACATGGCTGGAGCGGCTATCAGCCGTGACTTTTCGGCAGCCACGCCTTTTTCGCCTGTCGCGCCTTTTAGGCGCTCCAACAGCAGAACGGCAGCGAATGGCGAATGATAGGGCGAACGGCAGTTCGCCCTGAGAAATTAGGTTGCGCCTGTTGGAGTGGCTATCAGCCACGACGGAAGCAAAAACAATCGCCTTTCGTTGCTGTTTCATCAGTCGCTAATCGCCGCCGTTCAGGAGGGACGAAGGCATGGGCGAATTCAACCTTGCCGTCACGGTCACGGGCATTGCCCTGCGGACGCCGCTGATTTTGGCGTCGGGGTGTTGCGGTTATGGTGAAGAGATGGAGCGGATTGAAGGGTGGAGTTGGGACGCCGTTGGTGCGGTCGTCCTCAAAGGCGTCACGCTTCACCCGCGCCTCGGCAACCCGCCGCCCCGCGTGGCGGAGACGGCAGCGGGAATGCTCAACAGCATCGGGTTGCAAAACATCGGCGTGGATGCGTTGGTGCGTAAGGTCAACGAGCGCCTGCATCAGTTGCCCGTCCCGCTCATCGCCAATGTCAACGGCGAGACGGTGGACGAGTTCGTGCAAGTTTGTGAAAAGTTGCGGGAAGCGGAAGCGTTGGCGGCGGTGGAAGTGAACATCTCTTGCCCCAACATCGCCAAAGGCGGGATTGAGTTCGGATTGGCGCCCGAAACGGCGGCGGAAGTTGTTGCGGCGGCTCGGTCGGTGTGGGAGAAGCCATTGTGGGTGAAACTGTCACCCGAACCTCACACCATCGCCGACATCGCTGAAGCCTGCGTGGAAGCAGGCGCGGACGCCCTTTGCCTTTGCAACACCTTCCCTGCCCTCGCCATTGACACGCGCTTTGGGACGGCGCAATTTCGGTTGGGCACAGGGTTTGGCAGTTTATCGGGACCCGCCATCAAGCCCCTCATCGTCCGCAAAGTTTTTCAAGTTGCCCAGCGGTTGCAGCAAGTCGGCAAGGAAGTGCCGCTGATCGGGGTCGGGGGGATTTGGAGCGGGAGCGATGTGGCGGAATACTTAGCAGCGGGCGCCATCGCCGTCCAACTGGGCACCGTCCTCTTCGCCGACCCCTTAGCGCCCCAACGGATTTTGCGGGAGTTCACCGCCATCGTAGAACGGTTGCGGAATTTCACAGACATTGCCAGTGTCCGTCAAGCGCTCGCCCCTTCAAGGCATTGAGGAAAAGCAAGGCGCCGGCAGGGTGACTTCAACCCTGCCGGCATCGTCATCTATGCAACCTATTTAGTCTTCTGCTGCCCTTGTGGGGGTTGGTTGATTGGCGTTCCTGTCATGCCTCTGGGACCAGCAGGACCACCAGGGCGCTGTTGAAATTGCCTCGCCTTCTGGGGACCGCCCAGCACTTCGGAAGCAGGGACGATTTGTTTTTGCCCTGCATACCGCCAAACAAAGAAACCGACCACCAAGACAAAGGCAACAATGATCACGACGCCCAGCCACAAGGGGATTTCCTGCCGCATAGCCTTCACCCCCTTAGAATTGGTCCCAACCATGCAAACGGCCTAAGTTGTCGCTCTTGCAGCCTGCCTGCGGGTTGTAATCCCTCCAGAGTTGATTCCAAGCCGACCACTTGACATGTCCATCGGCGTAGATCAAGACAGAGCCGCCTAAGTGACGGGTGTGCTTACGAACCCAGTCTTCCCGTATCTGGTTATTTGCCCACCAATCTTGACCATCGGGAGGGCAGAAGCCTGCTGATTGGCATCGGTTCGCCCAGACGATGCGGGCAGCGCAAGCGTCTTTGTGAGAAGAATCGGCGATGGCAAACACATCCGTGGGGCGCCGCACTTGGGCAAGGGAGCGGGCAAACTCCTGTCCCACATTGCCATCATACCAACCAGCCAGAACGAGGTTGTAGCCGTAACTCATCGTCGCCCCATACCAACTGGGCGGGATCGCCCAACCCCAAGCACATCCGCCACCCCATTGATTCATCCGCTCACAGGTTGAACCCGAGGGGCAAGCGTAGAGTTGCTTGTTCTTGACATAGGGCTCCGTCCGCACAAACCAACGGCGCCATGGGTCTCTAGAGCCACTGCCTGGTTGACTGCCACCACATCCCCAACACTCATAAGGCATAACCCGCTCATCGTAATCCTGGGTGTATTGCTGGTAGGAGAGGGCGATGTTACGGTTGTTGCTGATGCACGCCGCCTGCCGTGCCTTCTCGCGAGCCTGGCTGAACACAGGGAACAGAATCGCCGCCAGGATCGCGATGATCGCGATCACGACGAGCAACTCAATCAGTGTGAACGCTGAACGCCGCATGACGATGCACCTCCTTGGATGGATTTACGGCACCCTTAATTTTGCGCCCTTGCCCTGGGGATGTCAAGGTTTGAAGGGCAGGGGCGGTGGATTGGCGAACGATGAGTTCGGGTGTCAACAGTTCCGTCCCTTCGGGTATCACCCCCTTGCGCAAAGCGTCAGTGAGTTTCTGGACGGCACGCCGTCCCAGTTGCTCTACGGGTTGGCGCACCGTCGTCAAGGGCGGGTCCAAAAAGGCAGCCGAAGCAGGGTCATCAAAGCCGACGACGGAAAGTTGTTCAGGCACTTTGATGCCCCGCTCCCGCAACACCTTTAGGACGACTAAGGTCGTCTCGTAGTCGGCGACAAACATCGCCGTCGGCAGCGGAACGCTGTCCAACCACTGGCGCACCACTTCTTCCCGAACACCTAAGCGTCGGTCGGGGAACAAAAGTGCCCAGCGGGGATCAAGGCAGTAGCCCGCATCGCCCATCAACTTCTGGAAGGCTTCCCACCGCCGCAGCAAATCAGTCTGCTTCAAATCCAAGTTGATGATGGCGATGTCGCGGTGTCCCAACTGCCAAAGGTGCTCCAAAGCCGCTTTAACGCCCGCGAAATTGTCGGTGTCCACGCAGGGCAAGCGCTCATCGCCGTAAGCCGAAGAGGTAGCGACAAAGGGGATGTGGCGGGCGCGCAGTTGCCGCAGGATGAGTTCGTCTTCCACGAGGGGTGCTAAGACAATCAGCCCGTCCGCCCGCACTTCATGGAACAAATCGGCGTAGAAATCGGGCGGGACTTCACGGAAGAGCAAGCGCGCCCCGACTTCGCCCGCTTCGTGGCTGATGCCCCGAAGGAGCGGACCCCAGTAGATGTTGTTTTCGTGGATGCCGTAATGCGACCAAACGACGGCGAAAGTGAGGACAGTTTGTTGGCGGGAACGCTCTTGCGGGGTGGCGACAAAAGTGCCCTTGCCCTTGACCGCCACCAGCCAACCTTCCCGCACCAATTCGGCGATGGCGCGGTCAACGGTCAGGCGGTTCGCCCCGAACAAGCGGCACAGTTCCAGCCGCCCTGGCAGCGGCTCGCCGGGCTTCAACTCGCCCCGCTCAATGCTCTCTTTGAGGGCGTCCTTGACCTGCTGGTAAAGCGGTTGGGCGGTTCGGCGCTCCACCCGCTTCGTGACTTTCAACGGCATCTCGCCCACCTCACCTTTTCGGCGCCTGCCATTTTAGCGCGTTGCCCTGCCCATGTCAATAGTGCCCTGCTATGCTCGGTGATGAAGGTAGGTTGCCCTGTCAGGGGGCTTCATAGCCATTCCGCCAGTTGGCGCTTGGTGCGCTGAAAGACCGACCAACCCACCAAGAGCGCCAATGCCGAAAGCAGGAGGGCGAGGGCAAAATGTGCCCAGTCAAAGGGCAAGGGTGGGCGACCGTCAGGGAACTGCGGGGGCGGCAGCAAGATTTGCCGTAGGGCGGTGAGGTAAACGGCAAAAGGGTTGAGCAGGTAAAGCGGGCGCCATGCCGTCGGGACTTGCTCGGCGAAGTAGATGACGGGACAGGCGAAAAACAATAGGCGCAGGACGAAACTGTCCATGACGAACTTGAGGTCGTGATAAAGCACCGTCAAGCATGAAAGCGCCAGCACCAAACCCGCAAGCAAGGCGAGTAGTCCCGCTACGGCGACGGGCAACAGCAACAGCCAAGTGCCCCGCGACAGCAGCCAGACGAACAGATACTCGCGGTAGACGACGAGCGCCAAGTAGGCGAACAGCACCAACATCGCCAACAAGTAATGCACGAAGTTGCTGGTGAGGGAGGCGAGGGGCAGGATTTCTCGGCGCATCGGGAAAGCCTTGACCAGCGGCATGTGAAACATGACCGCTGAGCAACCGTCCAACAAGGCGTTTTGGATGAACTGCCAAGTGAAAGCGTTGCAGAGCAAGTAGGCGGAGAAGTTGGGCACTTTGACGCCCAGAAACCATTTGACGACGATGAGCCAGAGGAAGGCTTGGGCGATGGGAGGCACCAGCGACCAAAAAAAGCCCAGAGCCGTCCGCTTGTAGCGGACGCGCAATTCCCGCCAGACCAACACCAACATCGGCTCCCAAAAACTCGTGCGGATGCTCGCCTGCAACCTGACCACTCCCCATCGCAAAGGGTTAATGCCTTCGTTGGTTTGGTGCATCGCTTTGTGTCGCAAACCGCTGAACGGTCGCTCGGTCGTAAACGCCGACGATGACGACGCCATCGTAAGTGGCGGCGTGAGTGGGTTTTGCCCGTTCCCAAAGCGTCCAAAGCAACTTGCCCAACTGACGATTCTCCCGCTCCAAAAGTTTCAACTCCGTTTGGCTTGCTTGGAAGACGAGGAAGTTAGCAAGGGGCAGGTCTTTGGGGTTCCCCAAAGGAATCAGCCCTTCGGGTTGCAGTCGCTTGCCGCTGACTTCGGCGCACCGAAGGGCTTGGGCGTGACAGTAAAACTCCACCGTCGGGTAAAGTGCCCAGCCGGGCAAAAATAACACCTTCGTCCCGTCGGGTTGGCGATTGAGGAAGGGCAACACATTCAGCAGGTTGACGCCCCAGTAGGTGACTTCAAAGCGCGCTTTGGCGCCCCGAACGCCGCCGACCAAAGCGTTGTAGTAGGACAAGCCAAAAGGATGACTTGTCAGCGTCCCATAAGCGGCAGGGGCTAAGAGGGCAAGCCCCAATGCCCCGACGACCAGTCGGGGTTCGGAAACCCATTGCGATGCCCGCTCCTTCAGCCATCCCATCAGCCATCGTGCCATGATGCCAAAGGTGTGACCCGCCAAGATGGCGAGGAAGGGGAAGGCAGGTTCAAAGAGGCGGATGCCGTTGTATTTGGGCGTCGTCGGCAAAAGGAAGGGTGCGATGTGGACGAAGTAACTGAGCAGCGCCATCTTCACCAACATCGGCGTTTCTCGCCATCGCCAAAGGGTCAAGCCCATCCCGACCATCGCCATCAGCAGCGTGATCGTCGGCACTGTCACGGCGGTCATGACCAGCGGGTAGTGCCAGGGCGCCAATTCCCACAACCGACCGAGGTAAAAGGTGTGGACGAAAAAGTGCTTGGCGTGGAAGGTGAAGTATTCGCGGAAACGATGCAGCGGGTCAACCCAAAGCCAAAGCCAAGTCGCAAAGAGGAACGCCATGCCGCCGACCGCCGTGAGGGCGACCAAGAGGAAGCGCCAAAGCGATGACCAATGACCAATGACCAATGACCGATGACCAATGTCTGATGAGCGATGACGAATGTCCGATGAGCGAAGGAGGGTGAGGAGGAAGGCAGCGGGGATGACGAGGAAGCCGTTGGCTTTGGAGGCGAACGCCATTCCCGTTGCCAAGCATGCTCCCAGCAAACGCCAAGGACTTGGCTGCTCCAGCAACCGAACGAGGGCGAGGGTGGCGATCAGCGTCGTCGCTGTGACGGGGCTGTCCATCGTCAGGAAGTGGGCGTCGGCGAAGAGGCGGGGCATGAAGGCGACGGCGCCGACGGCAAAAAGTGCCCCTGCTTTTGTCAAGGGTTCACGCCCAAACCAATAGAGGGCTGCCAACATCGCCGCAAACAAAAACGCCGTCCCCGACCGCATCGCCGCAAAGTCGTCGCCGACGACGGGACGCATCAAGGCATAACCCAACGCAGCGACCAATTTCGGGATAGGTGGGTGCATGTCTTTGGCGTGCCAGTAAAGGTCAATGACTTCGGGGCGGAAGGGGTTGAGAAAATCACCCCTCGCCCACGATTGCCACCAAAGTTGCAGCCACGCCAAATACTTGAGGGCATAGCCGCCATAAATGGGTTCGTCGTAACCGACCCCGATGTCGCCCGCCGTCAGCACCAGCCAAAGGAATGCCACCATCCCGATGGCAACGGCGATGGCAACATCGCCGATGGGCGGCGACAAGTTTCTGAGATAGGCAGCAACGGAAGGCGCCTTTCGCATGCGGTCAATCCCGCCCGCTTTTGTTTTGCTGGGCATCGCTTTTTCTCCCGCACCCATCAAGCATCAGCGGTTGTTGACCTGCCCTTACTGCCTTTCGGCTATCTTGCGCCACTGCGTCACGACCGCCGCCACAATCATGCCCCACGCTGCAAGGCTCAGGAAGAGTCCGACGACAACACTGGCAGGGAAATAAACCCAGAGGACACGCCAATCGCCCGACGGCAAAAAAACGGCGCGGAAAGCGTAATCGGCGATGAAAACGGTCAGCGGCTGCCATCGCCCATTGCTGCCCTTCGCCCAAGCCCACCAACCTGGGTAAGCACCATCCGCCAACACCAATGCTGCCGATTGAGGCAACCGCGCCACCACTTCCAAGCGATTGACGGCATCGCGGAAAAAGGGACGGGGGACGAGGGACGGGGGACGGGAAGCGACGGACGGAACGGAAGACGGAAGGCTTGAAGCGAGGGACGAGGAGAGGGGCAAAGTTTCCAAGATTGCCCATCGGTGGGGGGCGAAATCGGGGCGGGTGATTTGGCGCAAAGCGTCATCGGGCGAATTTGCCCAACGCCAATCGGTCACGACAAAAGCACGGGGTAAGGCGTCGGGGTTCTCGTAAACCCACCATTCGCCTTCATGGACAAGGCGCAAACCATTTCGCTCCTTCGGCGACAACGGCACGGCAGCGAGGACATAGCGCACCGCCATCAAGTCCAGCAAAGGCGAAGCGAAGTGGCGGACGGCAAAGGCTTGGTGCAAGGGCGAATGCTTATCCCACGCCTGCAAAAATCGGAAGATGCGCATCGTCATGAGCGAATCAGACCCTTGCGCGTCCCGCAAGCCATAGACCATCAGCGTGTTGGAGGGCGTCCAGTGGCGGATGGCGTCGGTGCCGACAGCGACAAACCGTTGCGTGCCCAAGTTTCGCTTCAGCCATCGGATGGACGGCGTCTCAAAAAACGCCATCGCCCGCTCCGCTTCAGGGTGTTGCCCCCACGCAAAGGAAAGCAAATCGGCGGCGACAAGGAAAGGCAAGAAGAAAGGGAGGGCACGCGAGACTTGACGGGTGAAACTATGAGTGGAGGACTTCCGCCGCACCCTGCGGGATGAGTGAGAGGATTTGCCAGAGGACGAGCCTTTCCGCCATTGGTTGGCGATAATGGCAGTAACGCCGATGGCGGTTAAGATTAGCCACTGGTAAAGTTGCCCCAGCGTGAAATCTCGCAAGGCTGGGTGAAAGGCGATGTCCGCATGTTGGCTGACGCCGTAACTGAGGCAAGCCGCCATCAGCAAGGTGGGCGCTGCCAACCATAGCCAATGAAAGCGCTCCCCTGACTTCAAAGTTTCCACGCCGATGGCGCAAAGCATCGCAACGCCGAAGTCAAACAAAAACAGTGCCCGCGAGATGCCGACGAAGGCTTGCGTGCCCAGCAAATTCAGCGCCATAAAGCGATGGACGACAGGCACCGACGCCGCCAGCAAGCCCACGAGGGCGAAAACGAAGCCCAAAAGGCAATGACCAATGGGCAAATGACCAATGCACCAATGACCAATGGGCAAGTGACCAATGGGGGAATGGCTGATGTCCGAGGAAGGATGGGAGGCGAAGGGGCGAAGGGGAAGCAGCCACTTGACCAGCGGGCTTAATCCGAGGCACGCTAAAAGGAAAGCGATGACACCAGGGTAACCCGTCCGCTCCACGAAGTTGAAGCGGGCGAAATCCCAAGCGAAATGGGTGCCGCTGCGCCAATCGCCGAAAAAGGACGGGACGAAAAGGCGAATGAATTGGTCAAGGGGCAAGCGGTTAGCGGCAGCCGCCGCCCATCCTTCCGCCCCGCTGCGGAAACTTAAGCGCGCCATCTCTAACAAGGGCAAAAGTTGGACACTTCCGAAAGCAAGTCCCAACGCCAACGCAGCAACGCCCCAAAGCAGAGGCATCAGCGACCTTGCCATCAACGCCCGCAAAGCGAGGTAAACGCCAAATGCCCAGAGGACATAAAAACTGATTTGCGGATGCCCCGCCAACAACGCCATCCCCAACGCCATTCCCGCAAGGGCAATATTGCCCACCTTCCCGTCCCGTCCCGCCTCCATCGCCCACAACGCCGCTGGCAACCAAACGGCGGTGCAAAGCAAGGGCAGGTAGGCAAGCCATGCGATGAAGAAGCCACAAAGTTGGAAAGTGATTGCCCCTGTCAAGGCAGAGAGGGGCGAGACCGATTGGCGCAGAAAGCCAAACATGAAAAGACCCGCAAGGACGAGGTGCAGCCATGCGACCCAACCGAATGCCCTCTCAACGGGCAGGGCAACGAAAAGCAAGTTGGGCGGATAGAAGATGGCGGACATGCCGTTGCCGACGAAACTCGTCCCGCAAAACATGAAGGGGTTCCAGAGGGGCAGTTCGCCCCGTCGCATTTGCTCGGTGTAGAACTTGCGCCAAGGGAAGTATTGCTGGACGACATCCAAAAGCGGCGCTTTGACCCGATGAAATTTGAAACCACTGGTGCTATCTTTGACGGGCAAATTCAAGACGGCGCGCACGAGGAAGTTAGCGCCACGCGAAAGGACGCGCCGAAAGAGCGACCAACCGACAACGCCGCCACCCGCCACATAACGCGAACCGATGGCGATGTCAGCACCTCGCCGCAAAGCATGGAGCAAGGCAGGGAGGCTTTTCGGGTCGTGGGAGAAATCGGCGTCCATATGCCCGACGATGGTCGCACCTTGCCGCAAAGCAAACTCAAGCCCTGTCACGATCGCCGTCGCATAGCCCAGTTTGCCCGAACGCCGCAAAAGATGCACCCGTTCAAAGTGGCGTTGCATCGCCGCCACCCGTTCCGCCGTCCCATCGGGCGAGGCATCGTCCACGACGAGGAGATGGGCATCGGGCAAAGTTTGCAGGATCGCCGAAAGGAGCGGGACGATGTTTTCGGCTTCGTTGTAAGTCGGGATGACGAGCCAAAGTCCGTCGGCATTTGCTTGGGGCATCATGGGCGTTGTCCAGTGAGCAATTGCTTGGCTTTCTGCGGCGTGATGATGTCCACGCCCGTGTCCACAAGGTTCGGGATTTTCTTGCCTTCCAGCACATCTTTCAAGTAGCGGACGGCGAGATAACCCATGCGATAAGGGCGCTGTTCAATGATGGCTTGGACGACGCCTTCAGCGCAAAAGCGTAAAGTGTCAGGCAGGGCGTCAAAGCCGACGATTTTGACCTTCCCCGCTTTCCCCGCCGCCTTGACCGCCTGCGCCGCGCCCGGCGCGCCGGGCGCATTGACACCAAAAATGCCGCCCAAATCGGGATGGGCGGTCAAGGCGTTTTCGGCGATGTTGAGGGCTAAGGTTTGATCGCTTTGGCAGGCTTGCTCGGAGACGATGCGGATTTGCGGGAACTTGGCGATGGCGCGCTTGAAACCTTTGATGCGTTGCATCAAGTTCTCCGCACCAGGCACGCCGTTGATGATGAGCACCTTGCCCTTGCCGCCCATCAGTTTCGCCAATTGCTGTCCTGCCAGTTCGCCCGCTTTCTCGTTGTCCGTGCCGATGTAAGAAAGCCGCTTGCTTTTAGGGGCATCGGAGTCAACGGTGATGACGGGCACGCCTTTTTCTATCGCTCGGTCAATGGTGGGGACGAGGGCTTTCCCATCGCACGGGGAGATGCCGATGGCATCCACGCCCCGCGTCAGCAAGTTCTCCACGATGTCAATCTGCTTGTCCACTTCCGTCTCTGCCGACGGACCGACGAAGAGCAACTCCACACCGAATTGCTTGGCGGCGGCTTGCGCGCCCCGCTGGCAGCGAACCCAATATTCGCCCGTCAAGGCTTTGGGAACGATGGCAATGCGCCATCGCTTCTTCGTCGGCGCTGCCGTCAATGACAGCGGCAAAAGGAGCGCCATTGCGACGAAAGCAACCACGCCAACCATCCGCACCCACTTGCCCATGACGGCTTCCCTCCTTCCGCTTGCGACTTCATTTCGCCGCCTTTTTTCGTCGTGGCTGATAGTCACCTTTTTTCGTCGCGGCTGATAGCCGCTCCAACACTTGTCACTTTTTCGTTTCGTCGTCTCTGGGGGGTTCAAACTCCCGTTCCCATGCCGTCGTGAGCCATCGCAGGGCGACCTTGACGCCCGATGGGGCGCGTTCGGGAATGAGGCGGGTGAGCCATTCGCCTTTGAAGTCCAATCCCTTCGCCAAAGTAGGGGCATCTTTGCGTTGCACTTTGGCGACAGCCAGCAAAATAGCGGCAGCACCCGCATCGGGCGTTGCCCGCTGCACGGTTGTCACCGTTTCCGTCGGTGTGCGCAAATGGTAAGCCAGCAGTTGAGTGACGATGGGTTTGGGCGTTTTCTCTTCCAAAGCGCTCAGGCGGGTTCGGTAAGTCGTCAGCAACGCCCGTTCCACTTCCGCCCGCTTGTCGGCGAGCCGCTTCATCAACGCCCTGGCGTCGGCGAGGGCACTTTTGGCGAAAGTTTGGGCATCTATCAAGCGCAATTCCGCCGCCCAGTCAAAAGAGGAGCGCCCGCGTTGCAAAAGACTGGCGGCGCTTGTCAAAGCCGTGACGGCACGCTGAACTTGCCGACTCAGATTTTGCAGGTCATCTTTGTCTTGCTCCGCCGTCATCAAGATGCGATGAAGCGCTGAGGCGACCCGCAAAGCATCGTCCGTCCAAGATTGGGCTTGTTGCGGGATGAGGGGCGAGGGGCGAGGGACGGGTTGTGGGGAAGCAGGTTGCCATTCGCCTTTCGCCGCCCCTTCCAGCATCGTCGTCCACATCGTCATGACTTGCCGAGCCTCATCCTGCATCCCTTCCCATTCGGCGGTGACGGCGTGGAGTGCCAGCATCGCTTCCACGCAGGCATCGTAACTGTCGTCCCATCGCTGCATCAAGGTTTGCCACCGTCGCTCATCCTGCCAACGGTCAAAGGGCGAAGGGTCTTGCCGTTCGGTGCGGGAGTTGAAGCGGATAGTTATGCGAGCCTTAGAGTCGTTCGTTTTGCCATAGCCAGAGGTCATCGGAGGCAGGGCGCTCAGCCGTTCCCAAAGGGTTCGTCCCAACCCCATCGTGTCGCTGGCGACTTGAAAGGCAGCGGGCTGACGCTGGGCGGCAAGTTTTTGAATGCGCTCCCATTCGTCCCGCACTTGCGCCAACAAGTCGGGGCGGATCATTGGGGACGAGGGGCGAGGGGCGAGGGATGAAGGAGTCGGTGGCGTTTGGCGCAAGCGTTCCAAGCCTTCTTTGGCGGGGGCGTTGTTGGGTTCGCGCTCCAAAACGCGCTCATAAAGTCGGCGGGCTTCATCCCGTTCGCCCCATGCCTCCTTTGCTTGCGCCAATCCCAACAAGGCGGGCACATGGTTGGGCTGTTCGGAAAGGGCTGCTTCGTAATGGCGCATCGCTTGACGATACAAGCCTCGTTGGGCGTAACCGTCAGCGATGCGGGTGTGGGCAGCGAAGGCAGGCAAGTCCCGCTCAATGCTCCCTAAATGCGTGACGGCTTCTTTCGCCCGTCGCCATCGCTCGTCCGAAGGCGGATGAGTGGACAGGTAAATCAGCCAGCGCGCTCGCTTACCTTCCTCTTGAGCGAATTTACGAAACAGCGCCACTGAACCGACGGGATCGTAGTTCGCCAGCAGCGCCAACCGCAACCCGTAAGTGTCCGCATCCCTTTCCTGCTGGCGGGAATAGCCAAGTTGGTAAAGCATGGAGGCAATGCTGGCGACGGTTTGGAGCGCTTCGCTGCGTTTGTCCAAGTTGAGCAAATCTGCCAGCAAACTGATGCCCAGCGAGAGGCGGAATTGTTTGAGGGAGTGACGCCCCGCCACATGCCCCGCTTCGTGCGCCAAAACAGCCGCCAATTCATCTTCCGTGTCGGTCATCTCCAACATGCCCCGAAAGACATAGATGCGCCCGTTGGGCAAGGCGAAGGCGTTGGCTTCGCCGGTGTTGAAGACACGGAATTTCAAGGGCATGTCGCGGCGGGGCGAAACTTCGGCGACGCGTCGCCCGACACTCTCTGTCAACTCCACCAGCAACGGGTCATCGCTGGTGCTGTAACTCATCTCCAAAAAGGCTTGGGAGATTGCGCCCAGCACCTTCTCCACTTCCCGCTCCAAGTCGCACCCCGCTAACAACCCGATGACCGCCACCAAAGCGATGATGCCGATGAAACGGCGCATGTCGCTCACCGCCTTTGTGGGTGTGTCGCACCTGATCGGCGTTTCGCACCTGATTGGCATTTCGCGCTTGATCGGCGCTCCAACGGTGACCGTTACAGCCCATCTCTGTCCCGACCGCTCGTCAATGTTCGTTCATGCCCTTCAGCCAACCCCGCACGACCGTGACAAATTGTGGCAGCACGACTTCAGGCTCTTCTATGTCGGGATGCCATCGCTTCTCCCACTCAAAGGTCAAAAAGCCTTGATAGCCGATGCGTCGGAGAGCTTTGATAGCGTCCCGCAGAGGGATGTCACCTTGCCCCGTCGGCACATAGCGGATGCGCCCGTTGATGCGCACCGAATCTTTCAAGTGCGTGGCGACGATGCGTTTGCCCAAAGCCTTGACCGATTGTTCGGGGGTTTCGCCAGCACGGACGGAATGGTGGACATCCCAGACGCAACCAGCATTGTCCGCCGTCACCTTCGCCAAGATGGTTGCCACATCCGCCGCCTTGACAAGGGCGTCGTGCGTCTCCAACGCCATCGTCACTTTCATCGGTCGGGCGAACTCCGCCAACTTTTGCAATCGTTCGGCGACGAGGGCAAAGTAGGTCTCTCGGCTCATCCCTTGCGGGATGTTGCCACCGAAGACGCGCACGACGGGGCATTGCAAGGACGCTGCTAACTCGGCGTAGGCTTTCGCTTCGTCTTCCTGCTTTCGCCACTCGCTTTCGGGCACGCCCAAACGCGCCGACGACCCCAAAGCGACAATGGCAAGCCCTGCGTCATGAAATCGTCGGCGGGTCGCTTCGCGGTTTTCGGGCGTCAAAGCGGGATGCTTGGGCAAAAACATCTCGTCTTGCAAACCCCGTAACTCCACGCCTTCGTAACCGTAAGCGACGGCGTTACGGAGGATGTCGTCCAACGACCATTTCGGACAACCCAGCGTGGAAAACGCCAACTTCATCGTCGCCCACCTCGTTGCCTTCAGGTTTCGCCCGACCGACGGTGCTTATGGCTGTCGCCTCAGCGCCTCAGCGACCAGCGTCAGCAATTGTTGCGCTTGTGTCAGCCATTCGTTGAGTTCTTCCGCCGTCGGGGCAGGAGAAAGGACGCCAGGATAGCGGGCGCCGATGAATTGGTTCGCCCGTCGGCAAAGTTCCTGATAGGCGGAAAGGACAGGAAGATGCGCCATCGCCCTCTGAAGCAAGTAAGGCAAGTCGTGCGTCCGCTCCAATTGCCACCCCTGCCCCAGCAAAAACGCCTTCAGCCCTTTCTCTATCGCCTGCTGAAGGTGGTAAGCGGCGCCGTAAAGGTCTTGGTGAGCGAGCAGTAACTCCGTCCGTCGCAAGTCCATTTCCGCCCACTCCAACCAATCCAGCGGGTAAAGGGACTCTCCTTGCTCCATCAACGCCCTCACCTCCCGCAAAACCTCCGCCCATTCCCTCGCGCTGTGCAACGGCAACCCTTTCTCCAGCACCTCGGCAAGGAAAACATTCCCCTTCCGCATCTCCCTTTGAAACTCGTCCATCGTCAAGATGTGCCACTCAAAAGAAGGCAAATCCCTTTGAGGGGCAAGGTGCTTTTGGACGAGTTCCAAGCGGGCGGAAAAGCCGTCAGGGTTGGGGGCTTCAGGCAAAACAACCAGCAAATCCAAATCGCTGTGAGGATGAGGCTCGCCATATGCGTAAGAGCCGAACAACAAGACGAATTCGGGGCGCAGCGCCTTTATTAAGGGCGCAAGGGCTTTTTGGAGGCGCGTGAGCAACTCCTCGCGCGTCAAGGTCGTCATCGCCATCGCCTCACGAAGGGCGAGATGCCTATTCAATGATGCGGTGGGACGACTTGAAGGGCAATGGTCTGTGTCGGTTACCATCGGCGCTGCAGTTCCAAGTAGGCGTAGGTGGCGTTAGTGCCGACAAAGTTTGCTCGGACAGCCTCTTTGCCCCACGCCTTTGCCAAGTAGAGTGTCCAAGTTGTCATCGGGTCAACAGCATACTCCACGCTCAAGTCCAGCACATCCATCAGCCTTCGGGCGCCACCACGCAGTCCTGCGTAGCCGAAGGCAGTGTCGTTGAAAGCGCCCCCACCTGCATACCAAAGGTCAGAAAAGCGCGAGAGCCAGAGGCGATGGGCTTCTAAACGCAAGGTCAAGCGGCGATGGGGTCGCAGCATCAGTTGCACGAACAGGTCACGGTTGTTCATCAGGTTGTAGATGGGAAACCGAGCGTAGAGGCGGGCAGTGGGTAGGACTTGAAAGAAAGTTTTGTGGTAACCGTCGTTAGGGTTGCCGTCGCCCGTGCTCAAAAAAGTCCCCAAGCGTAGCCAAGATCGCCAATGGGTGTCCCATTGGTGTCCGATCTCCGCAGCCAAGGCGAAAGCGCGGTGCTTCAATCGCCCCCAATCGCCCCATTGCCAAGCGCCCCAAGCGAGGAAGTCTGTGCGCCCTTGTCCGTCGGGCACGAGGCGGAGAAAATGACCGCCCAAAGTCGTGATGGTAATGGCGTCTCGGTCCGCCTGCCGATTAGCGAGGGGGCGATTGTCCACCTTGAGGACAGGGCGCGTGTCGCGGTAGTAGAGGGCAAAGAAGCGGGCATCGCTTTGGGCATCAAGGTTGAAAGTCCAAGAACCGTAAGCGACAGTCACGCGGGTCAATTCATCATTGGCACGCAAATCAAAAGCACCTTTGGTAGGGCGGAAGAGGGCAAAGGTGAATGTGCCCTGTGGTCGCTCCCAAGCCCCGAAAACGCCATCAAAACTGCGGGTGATGTGGGTGAAGCCAAAGGGACCGATAAGGCGCTCTTGGACACGGTGGCGGCGTAGCCACTGCAGGGTCGGGTCTTTAGGCATTCGCTCACTCCCGTCGGAAAACTCAAACCGCCCCAAAAGCAGCGACCATCCCGACGGACTTCGCCAGCGCCAGAACAGTTGCTTGACAAACAGGCTTCCGTCCCGCCCGCCATTGACCGCCCGATAGGTGGCGCCGTGAGAAGGCGGTCGGGCGTTGTCGGGGAGACCTGCCAGGGTGGTTTGCGCCAATTCTATTCGCCAATCCTGCCGCTGCCTTTGTCCGCTGACGCCAACACGCAGCAACGAACCGAGGAAAGCGTAGCGGTTATCGGCATTGGGGGCTTCAAAGAAATCCCAATGCTCGCCCCGAACCCGCCACGAAGCATCCACCTTGAGCCCCTGCGCTGCCACCATCCCGACGACTACACCGCACAAAATCACCGACAACCCCACCCATCGCATCATCGTCACCCCCGTTCCGACTTTTTCGCTGCGGGATGGCATTTATCGTAGCGCTTTGAAGACTGGCAGGTGGAAGGGTTGGGGGCAACAGCCTGAGGTTCTCAAAGGGAAAAATCGGGCATCGTCAGACGACAGCCAAGAGTTCCATCTCGGGTTTGGGGGTTTCTTCTTCGCTGATGGGCTCGCCCTCAAAACCCCAAAGGTAAGCCTTCGTCGTGCGGACGAGGACGAACTTGCCCCGCCAATCGGGGTTGCCTTCAAAGACGACGGTTTTGTTGGTGCGGGTGCGCCCCGAAAGTTTCTTCGGGTTCTTTTCGCTCGGTCCTTCCACCAAAACTTCCACGACTTGCCCGACTTCCCGCTCGTTCTTGCGCTGTTGGATTTCGTTCTGCAAAGCGATCAACTCTTGCAACCGCCGCTTCTTGATAGGTTCGGGGATTTGGTCGGGGAAGGTGGCTGCCAAAGTGTTGGGGCGGGGCGAGAAGGCGAACATGAAGGCTTGGTCAAACTCCACCCGTTCCATCAGTCGCAAGGTGTTGCGGAATTGCTCTTCCGTCTCGCCAGGGAAGCCGACGATGACATCGGTGGCGATGGCGATGCCAGGCACTTTCTCCCGAAGCCGCTCAATGATGCTCAGGTAGCGTTCCACCGTATAGCCCCGCCACATCCGCCGCAGCACTTCGTTATCGCCACTTTGGACGGGCAAGTGGATATGCTCGCAAACGCTCTCTAAGTTCGCCATCGCTTCTATGAGGCGGTCGGTCATGTGGTTGGGATGGTTGGTCGTGAAGCGAATTCGCGATGGACGCTGCGGGGACCGAGGAGCAAGTCCACATAAGGCGCCCGTGCCTTGATGATGTCGCTTTCCCGCTGCGCCATGCAACCCGTCACGCCCAAAATCAGATGGGGCTTTTTCTGCTTGAGTTTGCCGAACTCGCCCAAATAAGCGAAGGCTTTCTCGTCGGGTTTTTGGCGGACGGTGCAAGTGTTGATGAGGATAATGTCCGCCTCTTCGGGGCTGCGGGCTTTCTCGTAACCCATCTTGGTCAGCAGCCCCGCCATCGCTTCGCTGTCCAAGACATTCATCTGGCAGCCAAAAGTCTCAATCCAGTAACGGGGCATGGCGCGATGCACCTCTGGGAATAAAGCATGCCATTGCGTCGCCCTAAATTATGCCCCATCGGGCAGGGAAAAAGGCAAGGCAGCGGGGCAGGATTTGTGGCATTATCTTTTCCGCAAGCGTTCTTTCGCCAAAGCGACGGGCACTGCCGTTCGTTACGGGTGAAGCACTATGGCGGTGTTTGTCGGATTGGGCACGATAGAAGTGACCATCCCAGACAGCCACTCGCTCAAAGAGAAGCGTCAGGTCGTCCGAAGCATCCTTGACCGCATCCGAAGTCGGTTCAATGTCTCGGCTTGTGAAGCCGATCACTTGGACGATTGGCAGCGGGCGACTTTCGCCTTCGCCTGCGTCGCCAACGACAAGGAGTTCGTCCACGAGTGCTTGATGCGCATCGCCCAATGGGTGGAAGAAGATGGGCGAGTGGTCGTGGAAGATGTGCAAGTAGAAATCTGGTGACGGGAAGGCAGGTGTCGGCGATGACGGGTTCGCGCCGCGTGGAACGCGCCAACAAACTGCTGCGGGAAATCATCGGCGACTTTTTGCTTTATCGCTTGAAAGACCCCCGCCTGCAGTTCGTGACGATCACGGAAGTGCAGGTGTCGCCCGATTTCCAACACGGCAAGGTTTACTTCACCGTCTTGGGCGACGAACAGCAGGAACGGGCTGCCCTGCAAGCCTTAGAAAGCGCCGAACCTCTCATCCGCGAGGAGATCAACCGCAATGTCCATTGGCGCTTCATCCCTCGCCTGACTTTCATCTTGGACAAACGCATTGAAAAGGCGATGAAGGTGCTGTCGCTGTTAGACCAAATCGCCCAGCAATCGTCGGCGGAACCGACACCTGCCAAATCCACACGCCGTCGCCGTGAACGCTAAGGGGTTAAGCGAGGGGAGCGAAGCGATGCGGGTGCCTGAAGCCATCGTGGAACGGTTGCGTCAATGCCGCCATCCCGTTTTGACCGCCCACAGCGATCCCGAAGGGGATGCGTTGGGGAGTGCTTTAGCCCTTGCTTTGGGCTTGCGGGCATTGGGCAAGCGGGTGCAAGTGGTCTTTCATGGTGGCATCCCCCGCCGCTATCGGGTGCTGCCGGGCGTTGAGGGCGTTCAGAAGACGGTCACCCCGCCCGTTGATTTGCTGGTGCTTTTGGATTGCCACACAAAGGAGCGGGCGGATTTGCCCCGAAAATGGAAACGGGCGAAGGTGCCGTGCTTGATCCTTGACCATCACCCCGCAACCCCAGAAGATGGGGCGTTGGCGTGGATAGAGCCGAAGGCGGCGGCGACAGGGGAGATGGTCGCCGCTTTACTCAAAGCCATGAAAGTCCCGATGACCAAAGAGATTGCCACCTGCCTCTATGCGGCACTTATCACCGACACGGGCGTCTTCCACTTCCGCAACACGACACCGAAAGTCTTACGGTTGGCGGCAGAGTTGCTTGGTTACGGCGTAGACCCGCAAGCGATGGCAGACCAATTGGTGGAGGCGCGCACTTTCCAAGCGACAGGATTGCTGGCGCGAATGTTGAGCAAGGCGGAGTTTGACGAACACTTCGGGCTTTGCTGGTCTGCCATCAGCCTGCGAGATTTTGAGCAAACGGGCACGACGGAGGAAGACACGGAAAACTTCGTCAACTTCCTTCGGGCGGTGGATGGGGCAAGGGTGGCGGTGCTGTTTCGGGAAGTGGAGCGAGGTCTGGTCAAGGTGAGTTTGCGGGCGAAGGATGACACCGATGTCTCTTCGGTGGCTCGCCAGTTTGGCGGGGGCGGTCACCCAGCGGCGGCAGGTTGTCGGCTTAACGGTTCTTTGCGCAAAACGGTCGCCCGCGTGTTGACCGCCGTGCGTTCCGTCCTTTCCTTCCCTCACCATCCTTCGCCCATCGCAGCACCGCCAGCCGCAGCAAAAAGCAACTTGTCAAGGCGACAAAGGACGGAGGGAGAAAAGCCTTCATGACGGCGAACCGTCAGGAACCTGAGGGCGTGCTGTTGCTGTTAAAACCGTCGGGGATGACGGCGCACGACTTGGTGGAATGGGTGCGCAAGCAACTGCGGATCAAACGGGTCGGACACACGGGCACTTTAGACCCGCTGGCATCAGGCTTGATGGTGCTGTGCTTGGGGCGGGCGACGCGCTTGGCAGAATTTTTGTCCGACTTGGACAAGGTGTATCGCTTTGAGATGGTGCTGGGCGTCAGCACCAGCACGCAAGATGCCGAAGGCGAGGTCATCCGAACAGCCCCGACTGACGACATCACGGAAGAAAGGCTGCGAGCGGTGTTGGAGCAATTTGTCGGCGAGATAGAGCAGGTGCCACCGATGCTGTCGGCGTTGCACTATCAAGGCAAGCGGCTTTACGAGTTAGCCCGAAAGGGCATAGAAGTGCCCCGCCAACCGAGGCGGGTGCACATCTATCGGTTGGACTTGTTGGCGTTTTGGGGGGGTGAGCCCAAGCGGGCGCTTTTGGAAGTCCATTGTTCGCGGGGCACTTACATCCGCACCCTCGCCGCCGATATTGGCGCAGCGTTGGGCTGTGGGGCATACCAGCATTTTTTGGTGCGGTTGCAAGTCGGACCGTTCCGTGCCGAGCAGGCGCTAACCGTTGAAGAATTTTCCGAGGCGGTCAAAGCAGGGACATGGCGGGAACATTTGATCCCGTCAAGGGATGCCTTGCCGATGTTCCCTGCCATCGCCCTAACGCGCTTGGAGGCGAGGAAAGTGATGAACGGCATGGAGGCGGTCATCGGGACGGTCTGGGGACATCCCCACCTTCAAGACGGCGGGTTCGTCCGCCTTTACGACCCTGAGGGGACTTTCCTTGGGGTCGGGCAAACGCATCGGCAAGGCAACCTTTGGGTCTGTCAACCCCGCAAGGTCTTTTTGCCGTGACTATTGGGGACGGCAGGGGAAAAGGCACGCGCCATAATTTTTCCTGACGCCTGAAAGGTTCGGAGGGGTCTCCCATGGACAGGGACGAACTGGAACGGCAAATTCAGGAGTTGCGTCGGCGCATCTCGGAACTGGAAGAACAGCGGCGGCAACTGGAGCGGCAATTGGCGGAAGCCCGCACCGAAGCGGCGATGGTTCCGCCCACTTCCGAAGAAGAGTTGACCCAAACCTTAGCGCGCATGTTCTCCCGCTTCGCCCGCCTGCTGCAAGCGGAAGTCTGCTTCTTCTTCGTCCACCGCACTGATGAGGATGTCCTCGTCCTTCATCCTCCCGCCATCGGGATTGAGTTCCTCAAGTTAGGCGCTGTCGGCACTGCCCCAAAAGAGGGGCTGATTTGGAGCGTCTTTACCCAAAGGGTGCCTGTCATCGTCAACGACTTGAGGGAAAGCCGTTATCCCGACATCCACACCCTTCAGGAAGCAGGCATCCGAAACGCCATCCTCGTCCCCTTGATGTGGGATAAGCGGGACGAAGAGCAGCGGGTCGTGGAGCGGAAAGCCATCGGCGTCTTAGCAGTCGCTAACAAGCGACGGGGTTTGCCTTTCACGGAAGAAGACCGACGCATCTTGGAAATCCTCGCCCGCCAATCCGCTTCCGTCATCGCGGGGGCGCAAATTTACATTGAGTTGCGGGAGCGCGCCGAGCAGTTGGAGCGCGCTTTTGAGAGCGTCATGGCAGGGGTCATCCTCGTCAACCTCAACGGCAAAATCGGCTTGATCAACCAGACGGCTTTGCAAGCCTTCTGCCAAAATACCGACGGCAATGTCGTCGGCAAACCCTACACCCAAGTCGTCACCCATGAGAAGGTGCGTTCCCTTTTGGCGACTGCCCTCAGCGAGCGGGCGGAAATCGTGGACGAAGTGGAAATCACCCAACCCGAAGAGCACATCTATCGCGTCCAGACAGGCTTAGTCCGAGACGAGTTCGGCAACCCAACAGGAGTCATCGCCCTCTTCACCGACATCACCGAAATTCGGCGACTGGAACGGATGAAGACCGAGTTCGTCTCCACTGTCTCCCACGAATTGCGCACCCCCCTGACTTCTATCAAAGGTTTCATCGCCACCCTCTTGGAAGACCGAGAAGGCTACTTTGATGCCGAGACCCGCTACGAGTTCTACCAAATCATTGACCAAGAGACCGACCGATTGCGCCGCCTCATTGAAGACTTGCTGAACCTTTCCCGCATTGAGCGGGGCGTGGCACTGCAACCCAACTGGCAGCGGGTGGACTTGGAGAAGGTCATTGACCGTGTGCTGGCGATCCAACGCAGTTACACCGACAAGCATCAGTTGATTAAGGATGTCCCCGAGCCGTTGCCCTTCATCGTCGCCGACGAAGACAAAGTGGATGGCATCCTCACCAACCTCGTCAACAACGCCATCAAGTATTCGCCCGACGGCGGCGAAGTGCGCGTCCGCGCCGTCCGCGAGAACAACTCCATCCTCCTCAGCGTCTCCGACCAAGGCATCGGCATCCCGAAAGACAAACTCCACAAGATTTTTGAGAAGTTTGAGCGCATTGACACCAAAGAAACTCGCGCCGCTGGCGGGACGGGTATCGGGCTTTACCTCGTCAAGCACTTGGTAGAACTGCATGAGGGGCAAATCTGGGCGGAAAGCGAAGGCGTGGGCAAAGGGTCTACCTTCTATGTCCGCTTGCCCATTTACCCCAAGCGGGCAAAGGATGAAGGCTACTTCTTTGACGATGTGGAACGGCAACTGCATCCCGTGCCCGAACGCTGAAAAGGAGCGACTTGGTGACATGGACACCTCGCGCCGCATCGCCATCGGCAGCGACCATGCGGGTTTCACCCTGAAGGAGCGCTTAAAAGAGCGCCTTCAGGAAGCAGGTTACGAGTGCCTTGACTTGGGCACCTTCAGCGAGCGAACTTGTGATTACCCCGATTTCGCCGCCGCCGTCGCCCGCAATGTCGTCAGCGGTCAATGCGATTTCGGCATCGTTATCTGCGGGACGGGCATCGGAAGTTCCATCGCTGCCAACAAAATCCCAGGCGCCCGTTGCGCCCTTTGTTGCAACGAATACATGGCGCGCATGGCTCGCGCTCATAACGATGCCAATATCCTTGCTCTTGGCGCCCGCGTTGTCGGCGAGGAATTGGCTTGGTCTATCGTGCAAACTTGGCTGACGACGCCGTTTAGCGGCGATGAACGCCACCG
>Ga0079997_116094_pt1 | contig 22343 bp, 13 predicted proteins | sample PerSpoCPS_CMetaG_FD_69200 | JGI IMG/M metagenome (GOLD analysis project Ga0079997, IMG submission 69200) | Archaeal communities from Yellowstone National Park, Wyoming, USA - Perpetual Spouter C (PS_C) MetaG (SPADES assembly) (version 2) | ecosystem: Environmental > Aquatic > Thermal springs >... | reverse complement strand
GAAGGGGCGGGGGGCCGCCCCCCCGGGGGGGCGGCGGCCCGCCCCGCGGGGCGGGCCGCCGCCAAAACATCTCTCTCCATTCACAAGGTTTTTGATTGCAAAGGGTATAAGGCTTGTAAAAATACCGGCCCCGCGAAATTTCTGAGGCTTCTGATGGAAGAAGACACCTGTCAAGGAGGGCTATCGGCAGATACCTTTTGGGTGCTCCTCTGGCTTAGCTGGAGCGGCTCATTCAGTATGGGGGGGTGAAGGGAGGAGGGAGGTTAGGGTGGAGTTGCACTTATGTGGGTGTCAGATGGGTAGGGAGCAGCAGCATCGTGCTTTCCGAAGGAGAGTTTTTGAAAAAAACGAGGCCCTAAAACGCGTGGGCACCGAACTCATCCGCTAACGAAGTATGGTGGGGAGGCGATAGGATTAGCGGGTAAAAGTTTTTGCTTAAACTTGCGTATATGCAAACGGGGGAGGTTTCTTCGGCTGTGGTCTCAGCGCCCTCCGCAAAGGTCTTTTCCTTGTGGTTGGGCTTTACGAGCGAACGGGAGTCCGCCAGGCGAGATTTGATTTCTATTGTGCTTCAGAATGCAGGGTATGCAGTGAGTCGTCCGTTGCTTTCAGGGGAGGGGAGCTTAGTCAAACTCTGGCAGGAAGCGGCTCAGCAGCATGATGCGGCTCTCCTGATTATTGGTGCGGATGCTGGCCCTAAGCTAAAGACGGGAGCCTCTCTCCTTCGGCTCCAGTATGATACGCTTTTGGCGCAAGTCTCCCCGCAGTTTCGGCTGATTGTCTGGGCTCCCATAGAGGACCAGAGCCCCATGGACTTAGAGGCTCAGGAGCTTCTCTCCCACATTGAGAATACCCTCACCCCACGCGTCATGCTTACGCGTACCCGAAGCCTGCCCCTGCTCATTCAGGAAATTCATGCCTTCCTCCAAGAGGCTGTAGAGGCTCGCCAGGCCGTCAAGCTCTATGACATCGTCTTTATCCACAACATCCAGGATGCCGAACCGTTCTATAAGCTCATAGACGATCTTTCGGCAAAGTACCGCACGCAGACGTTGGCGTTTCGTCCGGAGAATGCGGTGGCGGATTATGCGGAGGCGGAGCGGCTTTATCGGGAGGGTCGGCTTTTAGTGTTTTTGTTTGCGGAGGCGGGGGACTGGGCGGTGGCTTCGGCCATCCATTTGTGGAAAAGCTGTGGGGGGCTTTCCCAGCCTACGCCTATTTTGCTTTTAGGCTTGCCAGAGCCTGCCCGCAACCGCCACCTCTCGGTCCGAGTGCCTAATATTCGTTTAGAGCTGCGACGTTCGGAGGAGCTTTCTTCTGCTATTGAGGCGGCTTTTCAGACGGCTAAGCAAACCCCCATTTGGCCGGATAGCGTGCGGATGTGCCCCTATATTGGCCTCAGGCCGTTTGAGGAGAGGGATGCGCTTTTCTTTCATGGGCGAGAACGTCACATTGATAAGCTCCTAAACCAGCTGGCCGAAAAGAAGTTTGTCATGGTAACAGGCGCCAGTGGCGATGGGAAATCGTCGCTGGTATTTGCGGGGGTTTTGCCAGCGCTGCGGGCTAATCGGCTACCTACCCCCTATCCCCGCTGGGCTATTGCCGCTATGCGCCCCGAAAAACGCCCCCTCACCAACCTCGCCGAAAGCCTCGCCAGCGCCCTCGGCTTCAGCAACCCCGCCACCGTAGAAGAACGTCTCACCTACGGCTTCTCCGCTCTCGTAGACCTGTATAAAAGCTCCCCCGCCTACATAGACCCCACCAGCCCGGACTTCCTCAGCCTCCCCGAAAACGAAAAATCTAAACGCCTCCGCCAAGGCGCCAACCTCCTCATCCTCGTAGACCAGTTTGAAGAGTTCTTCACCAACGAAGAAAACTATGTCAATGGCGTAGCCTCGCCATTAGCCCAAATCACCGTCAATCTGTTGTCTGAAACTATCCGCATAGCCCAGCGAGATAACCTTCCGATCTGGGTGATCTTTACGATGCGTTCGGACTATATTGGGCAATGTGTGGCTTTTCATGGGTTTGCGGAGCTGATTGGGGAGAGTACCTATTTTGTGCCGCGTTTGACGAGGGAGGAGTTTCAGGCGGTGATTGAGAAGCCCGCTGAAAATAACGGCGATCGGATTACGCCCCGGCTCACGCAGCGGCTTCTCAATGACTTAGGAGATGGGATTGACCAGCTTCCCGTGCTGCAACATGCTTTGCACCGCATCTGGCACGCCGCTCAGGAAGGCAAAGAGACCATGGACCTTTTGCATTATGCGCTGGTGGGCGGCCTGGCACCCCACAAGCTCCCCGAAACCGACCGCCCCCTCTTTGAAAAATATATAGCCACCTTACCGCCCGAAGAAGCCGCCTTCTACCAGCAGGGACGCCTCCGCAATGTCCTCAATACCCATGCCGAAACCCTCTACAACCGCTTAGACCGCCTCTACGAAAAACGTTACCAACAAACCTTACCCCTCCCCCTCCTTCAAAAAATCACGGAAACGATCTTTGTTTGCCTCACCCGCTTAGACGAAGGGCGCGGCGTACGAGCCCGCATGACCCTGCAGGAAATCACGGACATTCTGGGCCACAACGAAGTAGATTATCAAACCGTAGCTCGGGTAGCCGCCCTTTTCCGGGAAACGACCCATAGCTTTTTACAGCCCTACTTGGAGCCGGGCGAGTCGCCTGAACTCAGCCCCAATGCTACCTTGACTATTTCCCACGAGGCCCTAATCCGAAACTGGGACCGCTTGATTCGCTGGGCCGAGGCCGAAGCGCAAAGCGCCCGCATCTTCAAGGAGCTCAAATTCCAGGTGCAGCGCTGGGTAAGTGCCGGGCAGTCTTCTAAATTTCTTCTATCGGGGGGGAGCTACCAGTACTTCGCAGAATGGTACTATAAGGTTCAGCCCAATGCCGCTTGGCTTCGCCGCTACATTCCAAAGGAGGAGCTCGTACCGGACATTCCTCCTATTCGGCAGGCTTTCGCTCTCAAAGAAGCGATTGACCTGTATTTAGCTCGTAGTAAGGCTCGGATTGAGCGCAATCGGCGGCTGCTCCTTTTAGCACTGGCGGTGATTTCGCTGCTTTTGCTTTTGAGTCTGGTGGCGTTGTACTATGCTAATCTTCAGCGGCAGGAGGCTTTACGGCAGGAGGCGGAGGCCCGCCGTCAGGCCAAAATCGCCTTAGAGCAAAAGGCCCTGGCCGAACGGAATGCCGCTGAGGCCCGCCGCCAGCAGCTCATTGCGGAACGGGAGCGGCTGATCGCCCTCCAACAAAAGCTCATCGCCGAGCAGCAAACCCGCATCGCTCAGGCCGAGCGCGCAAATGCGGAACGCCAACGCCAGATCGCAGAAACCCAACGTCGCATAGCCGAAATAGAGCGCGAAAAAGCCCTCCTCCAACAGCGTATCGCCGAAAATCAAACCCGCCTCGCCGAGGCTTCCCGCCTCAACGCCGAATACAACCAAGCCCAAGCCGAGTACCAAACCCGCCTCGCCCTCCTTGAGCGCAACAAAGCCCTCATCCTCCAATCCCTCTTCCTCGCCGCCCTCTCCGAAGAGCAAACCAAGAAAGGTCATCCCGAAGTCGGTCAGCTCTTGGCGCTCGCCGCCCTCCCCCGTCATATAGACGACCCGACGGAACGCCCCTTCGTCGCTGAGGCCGAAGCCGCCCTCTACTTCGCCTTAGACCGCCTCCTCCAGCCCAAACCCCTCAAACGACTCATCGGCCACAAAAATCGCGTCGTCTACGCAGCCTTCAGCCCCGACGGACAAACCTTAGCCACCAGCTCCTGGGATAAAACCATCCGCATCTGGAACCCCACCACCGGCTCCTCCAAAGAAGTCTTGCGCGGCCACTCCCATATCGTGGACCGAGTGTATTTCTCCGAGGACTTACGTTACCTGGTCTCCTACGCAGAAGACTTCTCCGCGCGCATATGGGACCTCTCTACGGGCGCAGCGGTAGCCCGCCTCTCCGGCCACAAAGACAAACTCACCCATATAGCCCTCACCAAAGACGCCAGCCTCATCCTCACCACCTCCCTCGATAAAACGGCTCGTCTTTATCGGGGTCCCTCTGGCGAACTCCTCGCCGTGCTTTCCCATGATGCGGAGGTCTTGTATGGCGTCTTGACCTCCGATGGCCGTTATGCGGCTACAGCTACCCGGAGTGGGGCGCTCACCTTGTGGGACCTTTCCACGCCCACCGCCCCTAAGCCCATCCGCATTAGCGCCCATGGACAGCCCATCACCGCCCTCGCCTTACCTCCCAATCAGCAGGGCGTGCTCACCCTCAGCATGGATGGTACAGCCGCCTATTACACCTGGGATGGACAGCTCGTAGTCCGCCTCACAGGCGCCCGAGACGCCCTCCAAGCCGCCGCCTTCGCCCCCACCAGCGATAAAGTCGTCCTCGCCTCCGCCGACTCCCTCCTGCGCCTCTACGAAATCCCCTCCGGCAAACTCCTCGCCACCTTCTCCGAAAAAGGCCATAAAGGCATCCCTTACGCCCTCACGTTTAGCCCCTCGGGCCTCCATATCCTCTCCATTGGCACCGACCAAAAGGCCATCCTCTGGAATGCCCGCACCTACCAGCGCCTATCTGAATATCCCTTCCCGCCACATATCGCCTTCTGGCCAGCCTTCTCCCCAGATGGAAAGCTCCTGGCCGTCCCCGGCCCCAAAAACACCATTGACATCTACCAGGTCCTCCCCCATGAGCAGGCCCTCATCGACTTAGCCTACGAGAAAAAACGCCGAGAACTAACCCCCGAAGAGCTGCGACGTTTCTTCTTAGACGATCCGCGCATCCAGAGCGAAATGCCCCAGCGCCCAAAGCTTCCCCGCGCCCGCATCCACAAAGTCCAAAAAGGCGAAACCCTCCGAAGCATTGCCCGTCAGTACGGCATCCTGATAGAGCAGCTGCGCGAGCTCAACCGCCTCTCCTCCGATGACATCCGAGAAGGCGACTCCCTCATCATCACTTACACTGAACCGTAAAAAGGGCCTGCCCGCACCCCTAAGCCCCTCGGAGTAGCTTCTCCTACTCCCCCATCGGTGGCCTCCCCAAACCCAGAAAGGTCCCCTCTTCATCTTAGCACCCCAAGCAGGGGGCTAACGAGTAGAATGATTTTTGCTTAATTTTGATGTGAAGATGAGAAATCTTGTACTTGGGCTTGCGGCAGTGCTCTGGGCGCAGACCTCCACCGCCTGGAAATGGTACAGCTACACCCAGGAAAACATCCCTAACCCCAATATCAGACCAGTACCTACGATATGGTCCTCCCAAAAAGGCGTCGTCCGGTACCTCAGCGACACGATTTATGTGATGGGCACGTATCGGGGGCCGAACAATACCAGCATGGAGCTCCCCGATACCGTGGGTAGCTCCATCGACCCCACCATCCCCGGCGGAGCGGGTAACCACGTCCGCACTTACCTCGCCGCCTACGACCGACATACTGGGGCTATCCTGTGGTGGATGTACTTCTACCATAGCTCAGGTAGCACCTGGGGGGCAAGATATGGCCGTAGCCTCAGATGGGACGGTGTATCTTTTGCTCATTGGGCAGCCTGATGGTCTGAATTGGGAGTTTCAAGCGCGCGGGGGAGGAGGAACGATCAGCGGATCCTGGAACCCAACTGGTCTCTCAGGCGCTCGGGCCAGCCACCTCCTCAAAATCCAACCCTATCAGCCCATTCCCATCGTAGCCCAATCCTCCATCGGACTGAGTGGCTTAGGAATTGGAAGTAGAGCCTGCGACCTCAAACATCTCCTTCTTATCGGCGATACGCTTCTATTTGCCAGCGGGGAGTTCCATACTTCCATCGTGTCCAACTTAAATGCCGTGATAGAAGTCCTTGGTCTACCCATTATTAATACACTTTTCTCATCTTTGACCAATACCAACGAGCGCGGCCTTCTCGTGCGCTGGAACTTAGCCGCTTACCCTGATCTGAGTAGTCCCACAGCGGCTCAGCTTAGGTATGAGGATCCCCCTTTTAACAATGCGGATGTTATTGGTCATCGGCTGGCCTATGATCCTGTCTCTAACCGCATCCGCTGGCTGGTAGAGATGCAGGACCCGGCAAGCCCTTTTTCGCGTACCCTTTACTACGACCTTTCCAGCGGCGGGTGGGGCTCTGCTACCATAGACGGCACCAGTTCTGTCCCCCCCTACACCCTCCGAATACTCTCTCTTAATACCGACCTATCTCTCCCACCTACTCCGAACTATCACAACCTCGCCCAAAGCACTTCCATACCACCCACCGAGTCTCCGTATGTATTTTCCCGTGGCGATACGCTCGTCTGGGCTCGTCGTCTCGGGATAAACACCTCGCTCATAAACGGCACAAGTTCTGTGTCCCTCCCTACCACCGGTGGTATGGATTATGCGCTGCTGGTAGAGCAGGTTCTAACCAGCAGCGGGAATAATGCCGACCTCAGTCGTTACCTACAAATCCCCGGTGCGAGCGCGCTTTCGCTGAGCGGGATGACAGTAGAACGAGCTGGTGAACTGGTATACCTCAGTGGCTCAGCAAGTGGAACGAGCTGGGGAGTTGGAAATAGCCTGCCCTTGGGTTTACGGAGCAGTAGCCGGGCGGGCTTCCTGATGGGCCTAAGGCGAGCGGCGGGCCCTTCCCCTTCTACGTACAGAGTCATCGGGTATCGGCCGTTTTTCTCGGTGGGGGCGAGCCGGGACTCAGTAGAAGTGAACGGGATGATTTACAATCCTACACAGGCGCAGTTTTATCTTTTGGGGACGGCGCAGGATAGCCTTTTGATGCGGCCTGTTTGGCCCTTAGGCAGGGCGGATACGATTCGTCCCAGTCCGCAAAATAACATCCCTGAGCGGTTATGGGTGGGGCGGCTGGACTGGTATCGGATTTCAGCTTCGGGTAGTTTTGCGGCCTGTGTGCCGGATACGATTACGTCGGCACCAGTTACCGTTGAAGTCTCTGGCCGCAATGTTCATTCCAGCGAAGTGCCACCCGGCACCAATCCGGGATGGCTTTTTGACTGGATACCTTTAGCTACGCCCTGGCAGAGCACGGCGGCTCCGCTTCATATCATGGGCCCCATCATGGGCACCTTAGAAGGTAGATACTCCTACAATCTCTCCCCTCTGGTGGCGAAGGGGCAGTTTGCGCCGGGGGAGTATTGCATTTCGGGGACGGTGGTGCCCGTCTTAGCCGGACGCCACGCCGATATCATAGATACGCTCAAGCTCACCGTAAGCGGCACGACAATCCCATTAGTACGACGAACAACATCCACAGCCTCTACCTTCATGGTAACACGCTATGCAGGTGCTCCCAGTGCCCCCTACATTAGCGGACCCTATCCCACATATAGAATTGGAAACTGGAGGTTTCCGTCCATTGATGAGCTTCACTATCATCCCTACTATTATGCTCCCCCCACCTACCAGGGTCAGGAAATGCTCTTTGTCGTAACGAACCTTATCTCCCCCCCTCAGATTTGGGGCATCAACCTCAGAACGGGGATGGTAGACTCCATGCCAGTGGTAGATCCCAGTCTGCCACCACACCGATACTTCATGGACCCGGTACGCGGAACCTACTGGGCTCATGAAGACCCGAGTATTATGGTTTCTACGAAGTGCATTGTCCCAGCTCCCTTTGCGGACCCCGAGAAGGCGCTCATTCACCAGGGTACCACCTGGGTGAGTACTATAGGCCAAGCTTATCCTTTGCGATATCCCCAGAGATGGCTCATGAAGATCCACAGAGCCGCTGTCCTGCCTAATGGAGACTTTGTATTCATCGCCGATGACGCTCCTAATGCCAACTACTCTCTATGGCGAGTTTCCTTAGCCACCGATAGCGTCTATCGCGTAACAGGATACATTACCTCCGGAAGTGCCTGTCCGCAAGATGGCGTAGGAAGCTCCGCTATAATCGGGTCTTCCCCCTATACTAATCTGACTGTATGGGGAGATACCGTGTACTGGATAGAAGATGCTTTTTCCAGCAGCTGCCTTAGCTCATCGGGCAATCGCATGCTCATACGCAGAGCGTATCCTGTCGGCGGTATAACGAGCTACAAAGTAGAGACATTAGATACCATACTTTATACGGGTTCAGTGAGTGCGTTTCTGTCATTTTCACCCCTTCCGAGCCCCGGGCTTATTTTTGGAACATACGGAACAAGTGAGGTGGTAATACGGTATGATCTATCTACCCGGCAGCGGGATACGCTGATACAATGCTTAGGCGGCTCCTGCTGTCAGTACGGTCTATCAGACTGGATAAGCGGGATAAGTTCTACCGCGGCTGTTTTACGCAGCGGTGCCATAGTTATTTCCGCTGGTGCCTTTCTCAAGCTTGCAGTCCCCATAGCCCTGTCTGGATCAGGGGATACCCTTGCTACTATCAGCTCTATTGGGTCTGTGACCTCAGTTGGTGGCTCTGCGGTTACACCGACTGCTGTGGGCGCAACCGTACAGTTTGGGTGGCCCTCTGCCAGCGGGCCGGGGCTGGACTCTACCTATTTAGCCATATCGCTCTCTGGATGCAGCGGGGGAAAGCCCTTGTACTATCCCTTTTATCACCTGCCCAGATTTGGGGTTTGGTTAGAGGCACCTGATACCGTTTGTTTAGGGCAGGTATTCCACAGCTATGTTGGGCGAGACACCGAAGTAGTAGATAACGGCTGTCGGGTAAGCCATAGGCTCTTTAGCCCGGCTACATCAGGCCAGGGGAAATTGACTCCGATCGCAGGGGGGGATGAGATTCATCGGTGGCGGGCTACTCAGCCAGGTTATGATACGATTCGGGCAGCTATTGCTGCGCCGAAGTGGAGTTATTTGGTCTCTACTTCCAGTTTAGCGCATCCGATTCGCATCCGAGAGGGGCATCGCCTTCGCTTGAATACTGCTTTGGAAGGCTCGTATAACGCTACAACCTTCTTCCATCGGCCGCATTCATTCCTCACGCGATACAACATCGCGGCATATAATCAGCGCATCTTAGGCGTGTCTTCTGACTCCCTCTGGCGCCTTCCTTATGGGGCTGGGGATTCTCTTATGAAGGCCTGGAACCTTTTCCCGGTAGAGCCTTCGGGTCCCTGTCCGGGGGCGGGTACTTGGTACTGCGATACGCCTTGGACTGCGCTAGCTCGGGTGGAGCTGCGGGAAAGTCCCTCAGGGCCCGTCGTGGATAGTGCCTACGCTCTAATAGACACCGCTGGGCGTCTCTACTTTTACGGAGCGCCCCTAAGTAGTATTGTTTTTCCTGTTGGCAGTGCGGACACGCTTCATTTTTGTCATTGTGATCCTACTACCCCGAAGTATATTACGGTGCGGTTTCCGAATCACTTGCCCCTTCATACGCCTGAGGTGAGTTTGTCTGTGCGGGGGGTGGGGGAGGCAGATAGCATAGACCTGCGGGATCCCACCTACTTAGAGGGAATCCCTGGGGAGCACTATACTTTCGTGCCGGGGCCGGGGGGTACCTTGCGGGCGGCCGCCTGGGCGGGCAACTGCGCAGACCTCCATAACGCCTTTATTCCGGGCGGTGCCCATGTGGATGCCGGCTGGATCAACGCCGCCGACTACGACTTCGTCATCACCCGGAACGGCGTCACCTATGGAGGCTTCTCCATAGCCGACCTCAATAGCGACGGCAATGTAGATGCCCTGGATGCCGTGATCGTGATCACCAACCAGAATGCCCTCCGACAAAGCAGTAGACCTTAGCCCACAAGCTCTCTAAGCGGCTAACCACACCGCTACCAGCACTAAAAGTAGCGCTAAATAATGTCGCAATTCTAATGTCTCTCCCCGAAAAAGCACTTTGGCTACCAGCACAAAGACCAGCAGGGCTATGGCCTCCTGAATGACTTTGAGGGCGACCAGAGAGAAGGGGCCGCCTAATCCCTTATACCCAATCCGATTAGCGGGTACCTGGAGTATATACTCAAAAAACGCCAGGCCCCAGCTTCCCAGCACTACCATGAGCCAGCCTTTCAGGCTCAGATTTTGAGCGGGTTGGGCGCGTAAATGCCCATACCACGCAAGGGTCATGAAGATATTGGACATAATCAGGAGGCCGATGGTGGCAAAGCCGCGCTCCCACATAAGCTATGCCATTTGACCGGCGGCCCGGAAGAAGGGAATTACATCACGTACATTGGTCAGCCCCGTAGCAAAGAGGAGGAATCGCTCTAATCCCAGTCCAAAGCCGCTGTGGGGTACGGTTCCGAAGCGCCGAGTGTCTAAGTATGCTTGATAAGCGGCGAGGTTCATGCCTCGGCGCTGCATTTCGCTTTCTAGGCGGTCCAGGCGCTCTTCCCGCTGCGAGCCGCCGATGATTTCCCCGATTCCGGGAAAGAGGACATCAAAAGAGGCTACGGTCTTGCCATCGTCATTTTGGCGCATGTAGAAGGCTTTGATGTCGCGGGGGTAGTTATAGACGATGACGGGGCGCTGGGCGTAGGTTTCCACTAAGTAACGTTCGTGTTCGGCTTGGAGGTCGGTGCCCCAGATGGGGGGATAAGTGAAATCTCGGCCGCTTTTTTGGAGGATGTCTATGGCTTCGGTGTAGGAGATGCGGAGGAAGGCACTTTCTTTGGTGCTTTCTAAGCGGGCCAAGAGGTCGGGGTCATACCGCTCTGTGAGGAAGGATAGCTCTTCGGTATGGTGGCGCAGGAGGTAACGGATGAGGTTTTTGAGGAGGTCTTCGGCGAGGTCCATGGTGTCGTTGAGGTCAAAGAAGGCCATTTCGGGTTCTATCATCCAGAATTCGGCCAGATGGCGAGGGGTATGGGAGGGTTCGGCTCGGAAGGTAGGGCCGAAGGTATAGACGCGTCCGAGGCCCATAGCCAGGATTTCGGCTTCTAACTGGCCACTGACGGTGAGGTAGGCAGGGCGGCCAAAGAAAGCATGAGGGTCGGAATCTTCGGTGGTAATCACTTGAAAGAGCTGTCCGGCGCCTTCGCAGTCCGAGGGCGTCAAAATAGGCGTATGCACATAGATAAAGCCGCGTTCGTGAAAAAACTGATGGATGGCGATAGAGACGCCATGGCGGATTCGGAAGACAGCCTGGAAGGTGCGGGTACGTACGCGTAGGTGGGAGATTTCTCGGAGGAATTCCAGGGAATGAGCTTTTTTCTGGAGGGGGTAGGTATTGGGGTTGGCGTGGCCATGGAGGGTGTAGGATTCGGCTTGGAGTTCAAAGGGTTGTGGGCGGTCTGGGGTAGGGATGAGTTGGCCGGTAACGGTGAGGCTGGCGCCGGTGTGGAGGTCGGTTTCTATGCGGTCGCGGGGGATTTTGTCGTGGGGGAGTACGACTTGGAGGGAGCGGAGGGTGGAGCCATCGGTGATTTCGGCGAAGCTGACGGCTTTGGTGGAGCGGCGGGGGCGTATCCAGCCGCTTATAGTGAGGGGTTGGTTTAGGGGGGGATTCGCATAGAGGTCGGCAATGGTTGGACGGAGGGTGGAAGTTCGGAGGTTCCATGGTTCGGAAAGGCCGGGATGCTTAGGCATAGGGCAAAGGTAGGGGGATTTGGGATAGCTGTTTTCTTAGCTTATCCCCGCTGGCAGTTCTCGGAAGTTATACAGCTGGTCTCGTAACCGCGGTTCAAAACCCGCCTCCCGAATCACCTGCTGGATCTCTGCCGCCGAAAACCGATAGCGCGCCCCCGCGGCCGACACGACATTCTCCTCAATCATGATAGACCCCATGTCATTGGCACCCGCATGCAGACACACCTGCGCAACCTCGGGCCCTACCGTCAGCCAAGAAACTTGAATATTGGGAATATTGGGCAGCATTAGTCGGGAGAGGGCCAGCATGCGCACATACTCTACAGCGGTAACCTTATTACGGACGCCCCGCACTCGCTTGAGCTTCGTCCCCTCATCCTGAAAAGGCCATAAAATAAACGCCGTAAAACCCAAGCTATCAGCCGGTTTCTCCGCCTGAAGCGCACGAATCTTCTCCAAATGAATAAAACGTTCCTCAATCGTTTCTACATGTCCGAACATCATCGTAGCGCTGGTAGGGATTTTGAGGCGGTGGGCGGTGCGCATTACTTCCAGCCACTCGTCTGCGGTACATTTCCCAGCGGAAATGATCTTGCGCACGCGATCTACGAGTATCTCAGCGCCTGCGCCCGGAAGGGAATCCATCCCCGCCGCTCGGAGCCGTAATAAGGCTTCTTCATAGGTTAATCCGTCTTTTTTACAGATGTGCACAATTTCCGGAGGGCTAAGGGCGTGCAGGCGTAGATGAGGATACCAGCTTTTCAGTTTGCGAAATAGCTCTTCATAATAGGCAATGCCGAGGTCGGGATGGTGGCCGCCTTGCAGAAGCAGTTGGTCTCCTCCCAGAGCCAGAGTCTCTTCAATCTTTCGCTTATAGGTCTCATCATCCGTAATGTAACCTTCGGGATGACCTGGCGGACGGAAAAAATTGCAAAACTTACAGTTGGCTACGCAGATGTTCGTGGTATTGACATTTCGGTCTATTTGCCAGGTGACGATGTGGGGGGTGTCGGCTTTGAGTTTGAGACGTAGGAGATGAGCCGCTTCCATAAGGAGGGGCATAGGAGCCCGCTCATAGAGATAAACGCCTTCTTCCACGGAGAGAAACTCCCCGGCTAAAGCCTTTTCTAAAAGCTCGTAGACTCTCCCGTCCACGCCTACAAAACAAAATAAACTAAACGACATAGCGGCGGGCGAGCGGGAGGGGTGGTGGAGAAGGACTTTACTCTAACTCCTGAGCTTTTTGCAGAAGTTCGTCGGTTTCTTGATACTGCTTTTCGGGTATTTTTTGGGATTTGGCGATTTCTATGGCTTTGGAGAGGGCTGTGATGGCTTCTTTTTTGCGTTTGAGCTTATAGTATAGGGCGCCGAGGGTATCCCAGATGTACCAGGCATCGGGCTTGTAGGAGAGGGCGTCTTTGGTCCAGGCGATGGCGGCCCAAAGAGCTACTGGATCGGTGAGATGCTCATAGATATGCCAGGCCATGTTGTTTAGTTTATCGGCTAACTTTTCCCGCTCTTCTGCATCGGGAGGGCCGATGGACTTTACGAGGGCTACGTATTGGGAAGCATATAGAAAGCCTTGGGTGTGATGGTTATCTTTTTCACTTTTTAGGAGGAGGTCGGAGATTTGTTCCAATGCCAGAGGTTCTGCAAAAGGAAAACGTTCTTGAAGGGTTTTGGCGTAGTTCAGGGTATTTTCGGCGGCTTGGAGGAGGGGGTCGGGTGAAGACCGAGCTTTGAGTTGGGTGATTTCGCTTTGGAGGTACTGAAGGAGATGATTCTTTAGGAGTGGCTCGTAGATTTCGGTCCAGATTTTATAGGGCAGGACGTTTTGGAGGGTGTCGGCGATGTGGAGGGCGTAGGTTTGGGCTGCGGGGAGGCGGAAGGAGGCTAATTGCAGGTACTTGTAGGTCTGAGGTTCGTATAGCCAAGCCATGCGGGGAGAGGGAAAAGCTTGAAGGTAGGCTTCCCAGGTTTTATGGAGGGTAACGGAGTCCCCTGCCGAAAGCGCCCAAAGAAAGTATCGCCGCACAAGCTCAGGCGTGCGATCCCCTTTCTCAAACTTCTTTTGGAGGCGGGGAAGGTCAGCCTGGTAGCTCAAAGCCGCTTTTACGATCTCTTGCCATTTTTGGTACACTTCGGGGGCATCGCCATTTTCTCCCATGGGAGCCCCCTCCATCCGATAAAAAAGCTCCCCATTCGGATAGAGAAAAAGAAAGGTGGGAAAGGCCCTCACCTGATACCGTTTGACCAAGGCCTCACTGCCAGGGGTGTTATTTTCTCCGCTGGCGGCGTAGATTTTGAGGGGAACGAAATGAGGGCGAATCAGACTATCAAACCACGGCCTACTGAGGACTTGGGCTTCGGTCCAGCGACAGGGGCCGCACCAAGTGGCTGATACCATGACCCAAAGAGGTTTTCGGGTTTTTCGCGCCTCTCTAAAAGCCGCCTCAATATCGGTAGTGTACTTCAAACCTTGAGCTCCTGCAAAGGAAAGCAGGAGAGCTATCACCCTTCCAGAGAGCATCGCATAAAGGTAGCTTAGAGGCCTATCCCCTGTTTTACCCAAGTGCATGGGTTATTTTAGCCTTTTCTAGAGTCTAACGCAAGATTTCCCGAGCGATGACGAGCTGCTGAATTTCGGAGGTGCCTTCTCCGATGGTACAGAGCTTGATGTCGCGGTAGTATTTTTCTACGGGGTAATCTTTGATGTAGCCATAGCCGCCGAAGATTTGTACGGCATCGTTGCAGATTTTGACGCCGATTTCGCTGGCATAGTACTTAGCCATGGAGCTATACAGATTGACGGGCTCTCCGATGTTTTTCTTGTAGGCAGCTTGGAAGACCAGCATTTCGGCGGCGGCGAGTTCCATGGCCATGTCGGCCAGCTTGAAGGCAATGGCCTGATGTTCTATAAGGGGTTTTCCGAACTGGGTACGCTGTTGGGCATAGGAGAGAGCCGCTTCATAAGCTGCCCGAGCAATCCCTAACGCCAACGCCCCAATAGAAATCCGCCCCCCCTCCAAAACCTTCATCGCCTGGTGAAACCCTTCTCCTACTTCGCCTATACGTTGCGCATCCGGCACCCACACCCCATCCAGTCCCACCCAGCTCGTCTCGCTGGAGCGCATCCCCAGTTTGTCTTCTTTTTTACCCGGGGTAAGGCCCGGCGTCCCCTTCTCAATAATGAATGCCGTGGCATTACGATGGGCTCGGCGCTCTCCCGTGCGAGCTATCACCACATACACATCTGCTGAAATCCCATGCGTAATGAAGTTCTTTTGTCCCGTAATCCGCCAACCTTCGCCCTCTTGCACAGCTACGGTATCCATATTGGAGGCATCGGAGCCCGTATTAGGCTCCGTAAGGGCCCAAGCGCCAATCCATTCCCCCGAAGTGAGCTTGGGAAGGTATTTCTGCTTTTGCGCTTCGCTCCCAAAGTAGTAAATATGCCCCACCGCTAAGGAGTTGTGCGCAGCCACGGACAGTGCAAAGCCCCCATCTACCTTGCCCAGCTCCATGATGGCCGCCACATACTCGTAATACCCTAGGCCTGCCCCTCCATACTCCTGCGGCACGAATATGCCTAAAAGCCCCAACTGCCCCGCCTCCCGAAATAGCTCTATAGGAAACCGCTGCGTTTCATCCAGCTCCCGAACTACGGGGGCCAGCCGCTCCTGCGCAAACTGCCGCACAATCTCCTGAATGTGCCGCACACTCTCCGGAAGCTCCAAGGAAAACGAGCCCACCTGCGTCGCTATCATCCCGTCCATGCAGGCAAATGTAACAAATCTTTTGTGCCCCTCGTTACTTCCAGGCGGCTTGCATTTTTGTGTATCTTTGCCTCATGCGCAAAGGCTGGCTATCCTTCCTGCTGGTGACCAGCTTTTTGTTAGGGCAGGCCGCCAAGTACCCTCCTAACCCCTATCAGAACCTTATGGCTGATGTCTATGCTCGGCACCCCCAAGTACCTAAGGGCCTGCTGGAAGCGGTCGCTTGGCGAGAAAGTCGTTTTTCGCCGCTCATCCCTGCCGAGCCCTCCTGCATGGGCATCCCACAAGGGTGGGGCCTCTTCGGCTGGATAGAAGACGGCCGGGGCTACTTCCGAGAAAATCTCCTCCTCATCGCTGAAAAAACGGGTTTCCCCATCTCTGAGCTCAAAACCAACCCCGCCCTCCAAGCCGAAGCCTTCGCCCGCGCCTATGAAACCTATTGCCAAGAGAAACATCTCCCCCCGAAATCCCCCGAATCTGTAAAAAACTTCCTCATGGCGATAAGCTACCTGCCCCTTCCCGAAGACCCCGTAAATGACTTTGCGCTTCAGAGCGAACTCTTTGAGACTTTTCGCTTTTTGACGGACCCCGAGGCTGCCGCTCAGTACCACTTCCCTAAATGGGAAATTAGCTTACAGGATTTTTTCGGTAAAAACTATTCCCTTCTGGCCTTTTCTCCCGTCCGCATCGTCGGTGAAGAAGTGCAAACCGTAGACGGCACCCCCTTCCAGCGCACGAATAATGCCGATTATTCGGGGGCCATCTGGGACCCTGCCCCCAGTTGTAACTACAGCTCCCGAAATGGCACTTCCATCACCCATGTAACCCTCCATACCGTCCAGGGCACTTACGCAGGAGCTATCTCTTGGTTTAAAAACTGCAGTGCGCAGGTCTCAGCGCATTATGTGATTCGCTCTTCGGATGGGCAAATCACTCAAATGGTTCGGGAAGCGGACAAAGCCTGGCATGTCGGCACGGAAAATCCCTACACTATCGGCATAGAACACGAAGGGTACATCAATAATCCCAGCTGGTACACTACCGCCATGTATCATGCTTCGGCGGCTTTAGTGCGCGACATCTGCCAGCGTCGTGGCATCCCGCGCAATTCTACCTGGTTTGGGGATGCCTGTACGGGTTCCACCTCCGCCTGCCTCGTCAAATCCTGCATTCGTATAAAGGCCCACCAGCAGTACCCTAATCAAACCCACACCGATGTCGGCCCCTATTGGGACTGGAACCGCTATTATCAGCTTGTGGCAGGCCCGACCTATACTATCCAGCAGACCCTTACTGCCGCCTCGGGTACAGTTTATGATCCGGGAGGACCATCAGGGGATTATAGCAATAACCAGCGCTACTTTATCAAAATTGCCCCTCCGGGAGCCACGGCGATTACCTTGACTTTTCAGCAGTTCAATCTGGAAAATAACTTCTCAGCTTCTACGAAAGGCGGGGATTATCTTTATATTTATGATGGGGATACGACGACGGCGCCGCTACTAAGGCGTCTGACGGGCACAAGTTTGCCCAACCCGGTTACCTCCACAGGAGGTACGGTTCTTTTGGAGCTGCGCACCGACTGCTCTAATCCAATGGCAGGCTGGCAGCTAAGCTATACGGCCAATATCAATGCCAGCACTTCCGATAACATCCCTCCCACTACTGCCATAGGGCCCGCCCCCGACTGGGTTACCCAAAACTTTTCTCTCACTTTCACTGATAGCGACAATGTTGGCGTAGAGAAAGCCTTTTACCTTGTTATGTACGACAGCGCTGGGGATTGGCGGGCGAATGCAGAGCGAGGGTTTTTCAGCGATAATTTCGTAGGGCCGGCCCTCCACCCGGAATGGACTTCGCATGTCGGCACCTGGCTCATCTTTGATCCGGGCAATGGCGACCCCGTCCTCCGCCAAACCGATGAGTCCATCTCTAACACCAATCTTTATGCCTACCTTCGCCAAGACCTCTCTAACCGCTATCTCTATCACTGGGCGGGCCGTTTTGTCCGAGATACCTCCAATAACTGCCGCATGGGCCTACATATCTTTGCGGATGACCCCACCCTCTCCGACCGGGGCAATTCCTACTTCGTCTTCTTTCGTCTGCAGGGCCAAAAAGTCCAGCTCTACAAAGTCGTCAATAACTCTTGGGGGAGTGGGCCGGTAGCTCAGGTTACCTACCCCTTCCAAGATGGCGTCTGGTACGACTTCAAGTGGAGTTATGACCGCATCACGGGGGATCACCGTATTTATGTCAATAACCAGCTCGTGCTCAGCTGGAAAGACCCCGCCCCCATCCAGTCCGGCTCCTACATTTCTCTACGCACAGGTAATGCCCAGGCGGAGTACAACAACTTCAAAGTTTATCGTTCCAGGCCTATCAATGGCAGCGTTACGATTCGGGTGGGGCCTAATAATAATGATGATATTCGGCGGCAGTCGGACTATCCTACGCATTATGTGGGGCGGATTCGGAGCATCGTTCAAGACTCGGCGGGTAATCTTTCCAGTACTCCAGCTCGGGATGTTCGGGTAGACTGGACTCCCCCTGTGCCACCGCCGTATGTGTATGATGGGAGCGACTTCTTGCAGGATCAGGATACCCTCTACCAAGATACCCTTCTTTTGGCAAGCTGGGGGGCCGCTACTGATCCCCACTCCGGCGTCACGGAATACCAGTATACCCTCAGCACGGCTGTAGGCGACTCTAATGTAATTAGTTGGACCTCTACGGCTCAGACCAGCTTTTTAGCAGAAAGGCTTTCTTCCGGAATGCTTCAGCAAGGGACGCGCTACTACATTGGCATTCGGGCCCGCAATGGCGCTAACCTCCTGAGCCCTCCCACCTATTCGGATGGATTTGTTTATGATGTAATGACAACGGGATTTCCAGCCCCTCAAATGCAGGTGCTTTTGGCGCCCAACCCCTCAGTGGGAGCTAGCTATATTTATTTCCTGGGACATCTCGCAGGGCCTATGGAAGTGCAGGTTTTAGACCCTTTGGGGCGCACGCTATGGCGTACCTTGACCCAAGAATTCCGCCTTCAGCTGCCGGAACTTCCCAAAGGCACCTATCTCATCCGGATACAAGGGCCTTATGCTGCTCCCACGACCCTGCGCTGGATAGTTACAGGAAGTTAGCCTTCCTCGTAGCGAGCCCCTCTCCCAATATCTAATCGGCGAAGAAGCCCCCTTATCTTTTGCAGTAAAAGTGCCAGTAGGGGGGGCGTTCCGAAAATCGTATCTCTGAGTAGGTATCCGAGAGGGTGTTTATTTCTTTTCGGCTAAAACGCTGCTCAATGCGAGTAAAAAATCTATCGTACACATCTTGCTGGATTCGTTTCAGAGTTTTGCCAGCGTAATTTTCGTAGAGGGGTATTTTAGAGGCCCAGCCCAAGGGGCGCACGAGATGGCCTAACCCAATCCACGGCAAGTATAAGGTTATCATAAGGAGCCAGCTTAGGCCTTCTCGCAGTAAAGGCGACCGAATGTGAGAAAGCCCTTTGCGTAAAAGAGTCACCCCCCCTAAAAGCCACCGAAAATACACTGGCTTATTGTCCAAAGCATAATAGAGATAAATAAGATGCTCGGGTGCATAAGTACTAATATGGCGAGCAGCATCTAATGCATTGATGGGCAGATGGTGTAAGACGCCCAGACAGATCGCAAAATCTGCAAAGTCTTGCCTGAAAGGTAGGCGCATAATGTCGCCCATAAAGAATAATGCATGTTTGGCATCTTGTAGGTTTTTCCTTGCTACGAAGATGGCTTCTGAAAAATCTATTAGAATCAGTTCTCGGCAAATATCCTTTACGAAATAACTCCACCTGCCGATGCCACACCCTAAGTCGCAAAACCGCTTACCCCTCAGAGAAGGCAGGTCCACCACATCAAAGTAAGCCTCAAATTCCTGCTGGTGCTCGGGTAAAATTTCAGAAAATCTCTGCCACTCTGCGCCAAAGGTAAACTGGATGTCCTTGGCTATGGAGCCTGAAAGGTTGGGGGGGCTTGGGCTTAGCTCTGCCATGTTTTTATCCTTTCGGAGGGAGGGCGGATACTCAGAAGGTTCCAAGAGAATGATCACATCATTGATAATCGGATACACATGCGAATCTACAATCAGCTTATTCTCATACAGTTCTACGGGCTTTCCCCACAAGTCCTCTAAGATGTGGATTTTATCTGCGTAATACATGCGGCATAAAGTTACGGCATAAGGACCCGCCTGCGTTCTCGTGAAATGCCTATCTTTGTGCCCATGAGCGTTACAGCCGAAGCTGTTAAGCGCCTGCGGGAGACTACGGGCGCAGGTATCATGGATTGCAAGAAAGCCTTAGAAGAGTCCAATGGCGACTTTGAGAAAGCCATAGAAATTCTTCGCAAGAAAGGCCATAAGATGGCGGCTGCCCGCCAAGAGCGTACGGCTAAGGAGGGGGCTGTTTTTGCTGCCACGCAAAAGACCGTTGGGCATCTTTTGCTTTTGGCCTGTGAAACGGACTTCGTGGCTCGCAATGCGGAGTTTCAAGCTTTTGGGAAAGCCCTGGTAGAAGCAGCTCTAGCCCAAAATATTCACTCCAAAGACGAACTGGCTAACATCAAGATCAACGGAAGCTCCTTTTCTGACAAGTTAGCGGAGCTAACTACGCGTATTGGCGAAAAGATTGAGATTGGCGACTGGGGGCGTTTGGAAGGAGAATATGTTACGGCTTATATTCACTTAGGGGGGCGAATTGGGGTGCTGGTAGCGCTGAAAGGGGTGGGTAACCTTTCCGAAGAGACCTTATATGAGGTAGGTCAGAATATTGCTATGCAAGTGGCGGCGCTGCGCCCCATTAGCGTGAGCCGCAATACGGTTCCTGCGGACATCTTGGAAAAAGAAAAGGAGATTGCTCGGGAGCAGGCCCGCGCCGAAGGCAAACCCGAACATCTCCTGGAAAAAATTGCCATTGGCAAGCTGGAAAAGTTCTTCAAGGAAGCGGTACTTTTAGAGCAGGAGTACTTCAAAGATCCTCAAAAGACGGTTGGGCAATACTTAAAGAGCATTTCCTCGACCTTGGAGGTGAGTGGATTTTTGCGCTTTCAGGTAGGGGGGAAATGAAGTATCGGCGCATTCTTCTGAAGATGAGTGGGGAGGCGCTGGCGGGGGAGCGGGGATTTGGGATAGAGGCGCAGCGGCTGCGGTATTACGCGGAGGAGATTCGGTCGGTGGCTCAGTTGGGGGTGCAGGTGGCGGTGGTGATTGGAGGTGGGAATCTTTTTCGGGGGATTGAGGGGAGCGAACAGGGCTTAGACCGGGTGCAGGCCGACTATATGGGGATGTTGGCAACGGTTATTAATGCCTTAGCCCTTCAGAATGCGCTGGAGCAGGTGGGGGTTCCTACTCGGGTCCAATCGGCTATTGAAATGGCCCGGGTATGTGAGCCGTTTATTCGGCGGCGGGCGATCCGGCACTTGGAGAAGGGGCGGGTAGTGATTTTTGCGGCGGGCACGGGGAATCCCTTCTTTACTACGGACACCGCAGCTACTTTACGGGCTATTGAGATTGGCGCGGATGTTCTGCTCAAAGCTACTAAAGTAGATGGCATTTATACAGCTGATCCCGCCAAGGACGAAACCGCCCAAAAACTTCCCCACATTACCTATCAAGAAGCTCTGGATAGGCGGTTAGCAGTGATGGACCTGACGGCTTTTACGCTTTCTCAAGAGAATCGCCTGCCTGTCATTGTTTTCAACATTTTGGAGCGGGGGGCCCTCTATCGTATCGTCTTAGGAGAAGCGGTCGGGACGATTGTAACGGGTTAAGGCCATGAGCTGGTGGGCGTGGTTAGAACAGGAGTGGTATGGTCTATCCATTTTGCGGTGGAGCATAGCTGGCGCCCTTTTGGTTGGGATATTCTTTTTGCGCCGGCTGATTGCTAAGGGCTTTTCTCGGCTACTTTACTTTTTTGCTTTCCGGCAGCAAACGCATATTACCCTCCAAGAGCTGGAGACACTCATGCAACCCGCCTGGATATTTCTGCTGGCTATTGCGACTTTTTATACGAGTGCTCGTATTGTTCGTTTTCTGCACTTACCTTCTACTTCTCAGGAGATTATTCAGCGGGTTTTTGAGGGTTTAGCGCTATTGGCGGGGGGCTTAATTGGGAGTCGGCTCTTAGCGGTATTTGAGACTATTCTTCAGCATCGCTTCAATGAGAGCGGCGAAACATATAAGTCTCAGCTCATTCATCCGCTTTTTACTGTAGCGCGTATTGTGCTGTTTTTGATTGTGATTCTTTTGATTTTGCAGCACACGCTTCGGCTCAATGTGGGGGCTCTTTTTACGGGTTTGGGTTTAGGGGGGTTGGCGGTTGCGCTGGCGGCTCAGGAGACGCTCCAGCACTTTATTGGGGCGATGGTGATTTTTACGGACCGACCTTTTCAGATTGGGGAGGTTATCCAGCTGGAAAGCGGCACCATGGGCACCGTAGAAAAAGTAGGTCTGCGCTCCACCCAAATCCGAACCTTTGATGGCCTTTTGCTGGTGGTCCCAAATAAAAAGCTCGTGGATTCCCTTGTTACGAATCTCTCCCGTGTTCAACGACGGCGGGTCTGGATACGAGTTGGCCTTCTCTACAGCACACCCACCTCAGTCCTGGAGAGCCTTCAAAAGGACCTCCTCACGGAGGTACAAGCCCTGCCTTTTATCCTCTCTGAGCCTGTGCGGCCCCAGGTGCTTTTTACCAACTACTTGGACTCAGCCATAGAACTAAGCCTTATTGCGTACTTTGACCCTGCTTATATCTATCCGGAGACGGGCCAGCCTATAACCCTATTTCAGGTTCAAGATATCCTCAATACGCTCATTTTACGTGCAGTGCGGCGGTATGCTCCCCAAACCGACTTTGCTTTCCCCACCCGTACGCTTCATTTAGTTACCTTGCCGTCCGATTATGAGGTTTCTCAGTTTTCACGCCGCAGCTCATAGCCCTTTCTCCCTATGAACTAATACCAAGAGTTTCTGAATGCGAGTTGGTGGTATGTTGTGGGGCCGCCGCCCGCCTTTGGCGGGCGGCG
>Ga0079997_137218_pt1 | contig 22430 bp, 16 predicted proteins | sample PerSpoCPS_CMetaG_FD_69200 | JGI IMG/M metagenome (GOLD analysis project Ga0079997, IMG submission 69200) | Archaeal communities from Yellowstone National Park, Wyoming, USA - Perpetual Spouter C (PS_C) MetaG (SPADES assembly) (version 2) | ecosystem: Environmental > Aquatic > Thermal springs >... | reverse complement strand
TTTTGCCCGTCACTTGATCAACCGTTCCGAGCCCCATGCGAATCCACTTTTCCTGTTGCCATTCACCGATTTCCAACAGCCGTTGCTTGTCAAAGACCAAATCTCGGTGGGAGTAACCGCCAACTTGCCAGACTTCAGTGTGAATGAGGGCAGGGACAGGACAAACTTCAACGCAGAGCCCGCAAAGGCTGCAAAGGTTGTTGTCAATGATGAAGACGACGGGATACTTGCCTTTGTGTCCCGGCTTGTCGTCAACGGTTTCAATGTGGATGCAGTGGTCGGGGCAAATGCGCTCGCAAGCGAGGCAACCGATGCAATTTTCTTTGCCCGTCCTTCTATCAATGGTCAGACCTATCGTGCCCCTGTATCGCAGAGCGATTGGTCTTGAGCCCCATTTCTTCGTGATGGTTGTCGCTTGCCTGAGAAAAACGACACGCCCGAAGTTTTTGATGGTCACTGCCATCCCTTTCAGGATTGTGATGACGGCATCCCAAAAGTCGTGCCAATAAGAGGGCTTGACAGGAATTGGTGGCTTGGGTGGGGCAGTCATCATCGCTTCTCACCCCTCACTTCCGCCAGCATCTCCTCCATTGCCTCCCTCGTCAGTTCCTCAGGTTTAGGCAACTCGCCCCTCATGATTTTCTCCTGCAACAACTTGACGCCCCAAAGCAATTGCTCTGGCGTCGGCGGGCAACCAGGGACATAGACATCGACGGGGATGATTTTGTCAACGCCGTTGAGAACTGAATAAGCGTCGTAGAATGGTCCGCCGTTAGTGGCACAAACGCCCATCGCAATGACATATTTGGGCTCTGCCATTTGCTCGTAAAGCACCCTGACTCGCGGTGCCATTTTGTATGTAACGGTGCCAGCGACAATCATCAGGTCTGCTTGTCTCGGCGTCGCTCTTGGAATCATCCCGAATCGGTCAAAATCGTATCTTGGTCCTGCCGTTGCCATCATTTCAATGGCGCAGCAAGCCAACCCGAAGGTCATATACCAGAGGGAACTTTTGCGAGCCCAGCGAAAAGCGAGGTCTTTCAACTTCCCAACTCCGGGCGTTCGGTCCAAAACTCGGTTGGCGATTTCCTTCACCCACTCAAATCGGGTCAGCACGATTTCCAGTTTCTGCTGCCTCAGTTCGGGAGGCAAAGTTGGTTGCCCGGGAATTTCAGGCACCCAAATCGGTGTTCGTTCCCTTTCAGCCATGCCTTATCGCCTCCTTAGGCTTAAAGCCCAATCGGCACTCAAAAGCATAACACACCCCACCTCGTCACAGTTGACACACCTCAACAAATTTTGCGGTGCGTTTGTGAGCGTTCGGAAAGTTTTGTAGGAGGGGCATAAGCCCCGAAATATTTTCGGTGCGATTTTGCGTCGCTCAACCTACAATTTAGTTGCGGTCTTCCGCGTTTTGAGGGGGCGAAAGGATGCCGACAGTTAGGTTGGCTTTGGCGTTGGCTTTGGGCGCTGTCTTTTGGGCGTTCGGGCTATTGCCTTTCGCTTGGGCTTACAACGGGGTCATCTTGTTGGCAGCACTGTGGGAACTTCTTGCGGTCGCAAGGGCAAGGCAAAGTCTAAGGTGCGAGCGGAAGGTTAGCGAGGTCTTGGAGATTTCTGCCCAAGGGGAAGTTAACATCGTCATCACCAACCCGGCGAACATGCCTTTAGTGGTTGCGGTTAAGGACGAACCGCCTCTGGATTTTCGGTGGGACGCACCTTCAAAACGCCCAGACCAAATCCTCCCGCTGCTCGGCACTCTCCTGCCACCTCGCTCTCAAGTCTCTTTGCGTTACTTCGTCACTCCGATGCGCAGGGGCGAATTCAGGTTTGGGGAAGTGAACTTGAAGTTGAGCACACCTTTGATGTTTGTTTGGCTGCCGGTTCGTTACCCATTGCCTCAAACGGTTCGTGTTTTGCCCAACTTGGCTCAAGCCAGAAAATACGCCCTTTTGATGCGGAAGGTCAGGATGAGGGAGATGGGCTTCAGACCGATCCCGCTCAAAGGCGCTGGCACTGAATTTTCGTCCCTGCGGGATTACTTGCCCGATGATGACCCAAGATGGATTGACTGGAACGCTACGGCTCGCAGGGGAAGGTTGGTCAGCAAGGAATTTGAACTTGAGCGGGGGCAAAACATTGTCGCCGTTTTGGACGCCGGCAGAGTGATGGCGACGAGACTTGACGGTCTAACCAAACTTGACCACGCCGTTAACGCTGCAGCCTTTGTCCTTTACATCGCCCACAACTTGGAAGACCGGGTTGGGCTCATGATTTTTTCTGACCGCATCCAACGCTGGCTTCCGCCAAGCAAAGGCGTTCGGCAGTGGGAGTCTATTTTGGAAGCGCTCCGACAAGTTGAGCCTCAGTTGGTTGAAGCCAATTATGCTGGCGCTTTCGCTCACCTGCTTCAAAACCTGCCTCGCCGCTCGCTCTTGCTCATCTTCACCGACTTGATAGACCCCGACACATCGGAGGCACTGATAACCTACGCTAAAATGCTCGCCGAAAAACATTTGGTTCTCGTTGTTGCCTTGAGCGATTACGAGTTGAGGTCGCTTTTGGCTGAACCCATTGACGAACCCTCGGACCTTTACCGACAAGCAGCAGCCGTCGCAGTTTTGAACGACCGTTTGAGGGCAGTTGCGCAACTGCGCGAAAGCGGGGTCAATGTCCTTGACACTTCCCCCGAAGCCCTTTTCAACACCTTGCTTGAACACTACTTGCTGGCTAAGCGAAGGCTTTAAACTTGGTGTCTTGCATGGTGGGCGAGAAATCATGGCTTTTGTGCCTGCAAGCCGGAGGATGTGAGAGCCGATGGGAGGTGAAGAGCGTGTTTGGGTTGCCTTTCGTTGGTTGTCTCGCAAGTCAAGTGGAGGTGGCTGTTTGGGTTCAGAGGAATTTCGCACAAGGCATCGTCCCACCTTTTTCGTTCACTTACGACGGCAGTCACTCGTCGCAACTTTTGCCCAACTGGAAGTTTTCGCACGCGGAGAAGCGACTTGAAAATGGTTGCACCCTGCACACATTCACATGGGTTGACCCGAAGACGAAACTTGAGGTGCGATGTGAGACCACATTGTTTCCCGACTTTCCTGCAGTTGAGTGGGTGCTCAAGTTTAAGTTCACCGGAAATGGCGAGGAGAAATCGCCCTTGCTTGAAGATGTCAGAGCGGTTGACCTGAAGTTCGTCAGTGACAGCAAAAAGTTTGTGCTTCACCGTTCTCTTGGCAGCAATGCTCAACGCAATGACTTTGAACCGCTTCACGAGGAATTGAATCCCAACGCTGAAATCACGCTCACGCCCGTAGGAGGTCGTTCGTCAAACACCACATCTTTGCCTTTCTTCAACCTTGAGGCAATCGGCGACGGGGGTGTCATCGTTGCGATTGGTTGGTCAGGTCAATGGAAGGCTTCTTTCGCTCGCGAAAGCGATGGCATCAAAATCTCCGCAGGCATGGAGTTAATTCGCCTGAGGCTTTACAGGGGCGAACAAATTCGCTCGCCCAGAATCTTGTTGCTCTTTTGGAAAGGCGAAGACTTTCTGCTCGGTCAAAATCTTTTTCGCAGGTTCATCCTTGCCCATCGCTCGCCGAAACGAAATGGCAAACCCGTGATGCTACCGCTCTCCTGCTCATCTTGCGGTCCACCCGATGAAGCAAATCAAGCGACAGTGCAAAACCAAATTGAGTTTGCTTCCGAGTTTGTCCGCTACGGTGTTGAGTATTTTTGGCTTGATGCCGGATGGTTTGAAGGTCGCTGGCCAAACGGGGTCGGGAATTGGTTCCCGCGCAAGGACGGGTTTCCCGATGGGCTAAGACCGCTTTCGGACGCCCTCAAGCGCATGGGATTTGATGGGCTAATTTTGTGGTTTGAGCCCGAGAGAGTTTATCAGGGCACTTGGATTGACCGCGAACACCCAGATTGGGTTCTCCGACTTCCAAACAACCCAAACGGCTTGCTCAATTTGGGAAACGAAGAAGCGCGGAAATGGTTGACCGAGCACATATCGTCAATGATTGATCGGGAGGGCATCAGTATCTACCGTCAAGACTTCAACATTGACCCGCTACCTTTCTGGCGAAGCGCTGACCCACCCGACAGGCAGGGAATAACCGAAATACGCCACATTGAGGGACTGTATGAGTTTTGGGACGAACTGCTGAGAAGGCACCCAAATTTGCTCATTGACAATTGTGCATCTGGAGGGCGGCGAATAGACCTTGAAACCGTCTCAAGGAGCGTTGTCCTTTGGCGGAGCGATTATCACTACTTTGAACCGGTTGGACAGCAATGCCACACTTACGGAATCAGTTTCTGGCTCCCGACAACTGCGACAGGGTGCGGCTACCCGATGACTTATGCTCTCCGGAGCGCTATGGGTAACGGTGTAGTGCTTTGGGTCCCTTGGTCGCCGAAAGCACCCCATGAGGTCTACAGCCAATATGTCCCTTGGGCTAACTGGGAGGCTGGCAAACCGATTGATGTGGAGTTTGCAAAGGCTTTGGTTGACGAATTCAAGAAGGTTCGTCACTTCTTCTTCGGCGACTTCTATCCCTTGACACCATATAGCACCAGCGATGATGTTTGGATGGCTTACCAGTTTCACCGCGAGGATTTGAACGCTGGCATCGTTCTCGCTTTCAGAAGGAGCAAATGCCAACAGCCGACATTGAAGGTTAGGTTAAGGGGACTGAGCGAAAGCGCTCGCTATGATGTTGAAATCAGCGATGAGCGTCTCAACCGAAAAACTCAGACAATGACTGGCAAGCAACTTGCCGAAGGAATTGAACTCGTTGCTGAAACTTCGCCCTCGTCGCTACTTCTGATTTACAAGGCACGCTGAAAATTGTGCTGTCAAATCATGTTCATCTCCAGCGAGGGCAACGGGATGGGAAGGCAGCGTTCGTAGAGTTCTCGCATCGAACCGCTGACCCGAATATTGGTGATAGTTTCGTTTGGCGGTGCCCCAAGGAGTGTCCAAACCATATTGGTCACGCCATCAATTTCCAAAATCCCATCTTCGCACCAAGCGATATAGCGTTCGTTGCCGAAAGCGAAATCGAGGCTTTTCGTTATAGTTGCTGGGAGTCGGGAGGCAAAGAAAGGAAGCAATTTGCGCATTGTTTTAGCGAAATCAATCACGGCGATTGTTCCCGGCTTCTTGGTCGGAACGCGTTCTATCCCAATCTCTTCCAGCATCCGCCCGAGAACATCGTCGCCTTCAACCATCACTTTCAATTCGGTCTCGTGAGCCAAACTCCAGATTGCACTCAACACAAGTTGCCGGTCACCAGCATACTCAAACACCACCCGAAAAGCCTTCCCATTGCGGGTTTGAGGTGTCGTTGCGAGTAAGTAAGCGCTTGCGGTTCCGTCTTGCGCCAAAATGAACTCACACTCTTGCCCAACGCAGTGTCGATACTTGAGGACAATCTCGTAATCCGAAAGGGGTCGAATGAGCCTGATGGGTTCGCGGTCGTAAATTTCCGCCAAAAGTTCCGCATCGCTCAAATTTGCCGTGCGGGTTGAAACCGAATCGACTTTCGGTCGCAACTTTCCGACATTTTCAGGGTTGACAATGAACTCACTTCTGCCACCGACAGGTCGTGCCCCTGCTCGGCGATACATCGCCCTATCACCAGAAATGCAAACGAAATCAACATCGTTTTCGCGAAACCTGTTCATAGTCGCTGCGAGGATTGTGCTCGCCAAGCCGTGACCGCGATAATTCGGATGTGTGCAAACGAAGCCAACGAAACCGATGCGGATTTTGCAACCGTGAACTATTGCGTCCCTTTCAAAACGGTGTATTAGCGAGACCGGCTTATCGCCATCAAACATGGCGAAAGTATCTTGCAACGCTTGTTCCCTCAAAACCATTGGCCATGTGCTGGCTCCGGAAAGGAAGTCTGGGAAGCGGTCGGAGAAGAAGACTTGATAAGCGAGTTCGGCGCATGCTTGAGCCTCGCTCTCTTTCGGCGTCCTCGGACCGCTAAACGCTGAAATGTCTCGCCCCACCTCAACCTCACCTCGCTTGAGTGCGAAGTCGCTATTCTAAACTGTCACGAGCAAATTGCCTTTCGTTTTTCCTTTGCCGCAGCCATTAAGCCTTCTTTGGTGTAGAATGGATCGTCGGGTTGGATTGGAAGGGTGACGGGTTGACCAGTTATGGCTGACTTATAGATGGCAACAGCCAACTCAACTGACTTTCGTCCCTCGTGACCGTCAACTGCAGGTCTGCGTCCTGTTTGGACTGCCGACAGGAAGTCGCTGATAACCGCCATGTGACCGCCGTGTTCCGGGCGAGGGAGATGACGCAACCATTCTTCAAGTTCGCTTTGATAGCGTTGGTCAACTAAGTTGATTTGCCAAGGAAGCGAGACCGAGCCTAATTCGCCGTAGATGGTAACTCTGTGCTCTTCAGGGTAGGTGGCGGTGCTGGCTAAGATGACACCCAAAGCGCCATTGGCAAACCTAACAACTGCAGCAGCAGCGTCTTCGGTTTCAATCTCGTGAGTGAACACATCCATCCCGGCGGAGACGCAAGCAACATCGCCCATCAGCCCGAGCAAAAAGTCAATGTGATGGATGGCATGGTTGAGGACTGAGCCGCCGCACTCCTTTTCCCAAGTCCCGCGCCACCAGACTTTGAAATACTCGTTCGTTCGCCACCAAAGGGAAATCATTACCGCCAAGAAAGGTTTGCCCAACTTGCCTTGCTCAAGTAGTGCTTTGATGCGAATGAATTCAGGCGTGAACCGCCATTGAAACACGACACCAAGAATCCGCTCGTTTCGCTCCGCCGTTTCAATCATTCGGTCCGCCTCTTCCAGACTACAGCACATTGGCTTTTCTACCAGAACATGCTTCCCTGCTTCCAAAGCGGCAATGGCGAGTTCAGCGTGATTGAAAGGTGGTGTGCAGATGCTGACGATGTGGATGTCATCTCGTTTGAGCAAATCGTATGGGTCTGAGAACCACATTTGTGCCCCAAATTGCTCGGTGCGTTCCTGTGCTCGCCGGACATCCTGGTCCGCAAAAGCAATCAACTGACAACTGTCGCCCAATGCCAACCACGAACTGGCGTGGGCGCTGGCAATTCCACCTGCTCCGATAATTCCGATACCAAATCGTTCCATCGTCTATCACCCCGTTTCCTTCGTCGCATCTCCACGCCACAGTTTAACACGACGGTGCTGGGGAAGTTTCTTCCACCGCCACAAAGTTTGCTTGCCGAAAATAGGAGGTGCGAAGATGAGGGCAGTCGTTCAAAGGGTCTCGGAGGCTTGGGTTGAGGTTGAAGGTCAAAAAGTCGCTCAGATTGGGCGCGGGCTTTTGGTGCTTTTGGGAGTCGGTCAGGGCGATACTGAGGAAGACGCCAGATACCTCGCAAGCAAAATTGCCAACTTGAGGGTCTTTGAGGACGAAGAGGGCAAACTCAATAGGTCGGTTTTGGAAATTGAAGGCAGCGTTTTGGTGGTGTCCAATTTCACCCTTTACGGCGACTGCCGAAAAGGCAGACGACCTTCCTTCACCGATGCGGCACCGCCAGAGATTGCCGACCAACTTTACCGGCGCTTTTGCGAGTTTCTCGCTGCCGAAGGTGTCCCAGTTCAAACCGGAGTCTTCCAAGCCCACATGCATGTCGGCTTAATCAACGACGGTCCCGTCACCTTGCTCCTTGACAGCAAAAAGCAATTTTGAACGCCAGAACAAACCTTTGGGTGGCGAACATCAACGCAGGTTCTAAAGGGGAGGCTTTTGTGGCGGATTTAACGGTGCTGTGACTTCAATACTCAAACCTTCTGTCGGCACTCCCGGCTGCGGTGTTTCATTCCCCTTCCTGTCCCTCGCCCTCAACCAAACACGATAAGTCAACGGTTGTCCATCATCCCTCGTATTGCTCTCAACCTTAAACTTACCTTCATAACGGTCACCACCAACAAGCGAAAGTGGAACTTCCATCGTCGTATTATCAGGTCTTTGCACAACAGCCCAAACCCGGTCAACACCCGATCGGTCATCTCTCACCACTGACGAAACCGTCACATCCCCTCCAGTAAACCGAAAACTTCTCGGATCAACCCGAACACTACTAATCTCAGGTGGGGTCTTATCCTTCCCTTCACAACTAAATAACCCACCACCTCCACATCCAATGAGCATTAACATCAAACCTACCATAATCTGCTTCATCATCACTTTCATCCTTTTCACCCCTTATCGTTTGCTTTGGCTATAGAAGGTTCAAAAGCAAAAGGTAAAGAAGGGTAAGTTAATGCACCTTGTTCAGACCATCTTTATCTCAACCTAACAACTGTTGCTGCTTGAACTTCTCTCCCTTCTTCATCAATTGCCCTAACACGAACAAGGTAAACCCCACTCCCAACTTTCTGTCCTTCAATCCCAACGCCCCTCCAAACTAACCTGTGTGCCAAACCTTCACTGCTTCCTGCATCCAAAATTGCCACCCTTCTCCCAGTCAGAGTCAAAACCTCCGCCTCAACTTTCGCTGGCTTCGTCAAACTAAACTCTATCACGACACCTTGACCTCTCATCGGCGTCGCCTTCAAACCAACTACTCTCAATGGTCTGTCGTTGCCCCTCTCAACCACTACCTTGAACTTCCTCTCAACTTCCCCTTCCTGCGCAACAAAACGGTAACTTGGCTGCGTCCTCAAATACAACCTCTTCCCTGTCACAGTGTCAACAAGCCATGCACTCACATCCTTCGGAGCATATCCTATCCCATCAAAGGTCAAAACAACCTCCTTCCTTTCACTCGTCCCTCGTCCCCCGTCCCTCGTCCCGAACCTTACCAAGACTTCCCACTCTTGCCTCCTTGAACCATCGCTTCTCACATCAACAGCCAAAGGAGTATTGTTTTTGAGCAATATGACTTGGACGCCATTGTTTCCTGTTGGTGGTTCAGGAGGAAGCCCAACTGCCAAACCTCTCGTCCCATTGGTAATTCCAATCACCGCCTCTCCAACGCTCCCATCTGCTTGCACCTTCAACACACAATGCCAACCATTAAATGCCTCTTTAGACCTTCTCGCTCTCATCTTTGTTCCTGTGCTCAAATCCAAGACACAAGGAACTTTTGCCCATATCCAGTAGCCTTTCCCAGGCTCTAATCGCCCAATGACACCAGGGATTACCGTTTCATCATAGACTAACCGATAACCCTGACCTGGCTCATAAGACCAAGCATATGAAATCACCCATCCCGCTTCCTCCGCCTCTTCAAGCGATTCTGCTCCATTAGGTCCTATCACAGTGATTTGATTAAGACGCCACTGGACAGGTTCGTTGATGGGTAAGCCGATCATATTCCATCCAGGCAGTAAAGCAATGCGTGCCCTGTTAGTCACCTCACCGTAAGTGCTCACTTGCTTCGTCTCTGGCAACTTTACCCAATAAGCCTTCCCTGCCACAATGCTAAACAGATTGGCACTTTCGGGAGTGTAATAATCATAGTCGCCTTTTTCAGGATTCCACCTCGCCATCTTTAGTTGGTCTGCTGGGATGTTAAGCAACTTAGCAGGGTTAGGTTCTTCAGGAATAAAGGGAAAAGAGATCATTGCTAAACCTGATGGAACAGTCGCTGTCACTTGTTGCATAACTTTTGCTGCTACTGACTCCGAATCACCAATTGCTCCCTCAGATTGGACAATGATGAGAGCACTAATAACTGCATCTTGTGGCGTCACTGACCAGACAATTTCTGCACTTCCGCCAGCAGGGATTGAAGGGATTTCCTGTATCGGTTGGTCAGTATGCCCACCATTAAGGTGTATTTCCAACTTGATGTTGCTCGCATCAGACCCGCCATCATTGACGATGACTACCCGCACATTACTGGGTTGCCCCATCTTCATCTTTTCTGGCATCACGATGTCTGTGATGTTCAAGATTGCTGGCAAAGGTGTGGGAGGCAAAGTTTGAAACACTTGCTGAATAGTCTGCTGAGTTTGTTGGACACTTTGCTTTGCTTCCTCAATCTTCTGCATTAATTCATCCATTGTTGACCGATTTGCCCTCCCTCGCTCACCTCTCAATCAGATATGCCAATATCGCAGTATAAAGCTCGATTCGCTCGGCTGCTGAGTCAGCAGTTTGCTCAATGGCTTGGGTGACAGGATGCTGTTCTAAGTCCGTCTCCCCAAGTTCTGTGCCTGTAGATATTACTGTCAATGCTCTATCCCACGAACGCCACAACACCCTTTCCGCTTCCTGCAAAACTGCTACCTGCTGAAGTATTTTCTCCCAATCATCTTTTTCAACAGCATCCCTTAACTGATTCAGTGCGGTTAGGTAATTTTGCGTTGCATCATCTATAACCTGACGCTGACGGGTGATGACACCACTGCGCCATCCTTGTTTATGGATTTTACTGGCAGAAGTCTTATTGGGATTAAAGGCATAATAGATACCCCAAGGCAGTTCAATATTTGCCAATTGAGTGAGTTGCTTATAGGAAATAACTGCTGCCTTAGCGTTTCGATAAACAGAGATACCCTTAAGCAATCCCATTAGGGCATATAGGACTGACTTTAAAGCCCCAATGTCAGGGACAACTTGAGCACCAATCCCTAAAATGTCTGCCATCCTATTATGCTGTTCTGGGTGCAGATGCACAGGTTGATAACGGGAAATAAGATTAGCCATTCTTCTCAAGTCTTCCGCCTCCCAGATAACCTCTTGGTTCTTCCGATGATTTCGGTTGTAAACAGAATCCGCTCCACCCAACACCAGGCTATAGGCTTGCTGCCACGAACCTGAGATTTGTTTCCCTTTTGCCCATCCTGCTGCTTTGTTGATGTCGTCTTGGGTCACTAAAACATATGAACTACTCAACAAAACCGACCCTGCCGGCTTAGATGCTACCTCTTTGATGAGACTATCAAAGAGCGGTTCATCCCATCTAAATGCTTCACCTTTTTCGGCTTTATTCCAGATAATTTCTTTCATTAAATCACAAAAAGATGCCAATTTATCTTGCTTCAAAAGAAGGAAAGCATATTTTAAAGAACCAAAAGTCGCATTAAGTAGAAAGCCTTGTGCCAAATTAAATAAGCCATCCAATAAATAACCTGCTGCAGAAGAACCTAATGCTCTTATTGCCTCTCTAACCTTGTTCAGCAAATCCAAAGACGAAAAGGCTACTGCTACCACATCCATTATCGCCCCTGCAACTTGCCCTGAAAGCCCTTCAGCATCCCTCAAAAACCGATTACTCAATTCCAATGCCAAGAGAAGCCTCTGTAAAGACTCTAAGGCTTGTTGTGCGTTTGCAATATCACCCGCAAGAAGCGCTACGGCTTCCTCAATTTGCTCCGTCTTGTAGCCATGACCAAGTGGAAAATCAATGGAGAATCCATACAAGGTTATCTTCAAGCGTTCTAACGCTGACTTCGCCTCCCAAATCCCTCTAACAATACTAACCCCCATGAACAAGTTGATAAACACTGATTCGCCACTTGCTAAATCGGTGCTTTCTCCTGTCAGGAAATATATGCCTGTTTGGTCATCTCTATAGGTTGCCCTTACCGTGTAGTCACCTGCTGCCAATCCTTCAAACCTAACCTTGCCATCGCTTCCTGTCGTCTTGGAACTGATTTGTTGATTACCCTTCAATAAATTCACAGTAACTCCCGAAAGTGGTTTTTTGTTTATAACCCCTGTGTTCAAATCCACAGAAACATCATAAACAGTGACATTTATGACTCCAGTCGTGACTACTTCCTTTACCTTCAAAGGTGCTTTGATGCGGTCGTTGCTTTCGTCGCTTTGTCCAGCAGTGCTGTCCACATCCACAATCACCCAAACATAGTAATCCCCTGCCTTCGTCTCGGCAGGGATGGTCACTTCCGCTTCATGGGTCACTGATTGGTTAGGGTCTAAGGCTGGAGTGTCAAAGGAGACAAGCAATGGGTCATCTTTTGTGGGTCTGTCAGGTGATGGGCTTAAACGGACATTGGTTTTTGACGGATTTGCCTTCGCCTGTCCTTGATTGACCACTTTGAACCGAACCGTTACCTTCCCACCCGCTTCAACTTCCGATGCCGAAAGGGTTAAATCCTTCGGAACTAAGTCAGGCTTGGCTACTTGAACTTGGACGGTAAATGTCCATGCAGAACTCCAATCACTTGCTGCGCCTTTGCTGTCTATTGCCCTTGCCCTCCAACTCCATTGACCTTCTGAAAGGGATTGGTTTTCAGGGACGGTGAAAGTCGCTTCTGAACCGCTGGCGAAAAAGCCCGTCTCAAACCTTTTCGTTTCGCTCCCCTTCACCACCTCTATCTCAAACTTCACTTGGTCTCCGTCTGGGTCTTCGGATTTAACTTTGAAAGTGGGTGTCGGTGAGACAGTTGCATTGTTGGCAGGTGAAAGCAAAACGGGAACACTTGGTGGGCGATTAGATGTAAAAATTTCCATAACATAAAGATCATAATTTCCTTCTTTATCTGACGCGAAAACAAGCTTTGTGCCATCTGGAGACCATGATGGGTCTATTTCATTCCAAGGAGTATCGGTAAGGCGTGTCAGTCCAGTCCCATCTGGACGAATAATGTATAAATCATAACTACTCTCATCGCTCTGCCTCATCGCAAAGGCAATCCAATTCTGAGATGACCATGAGACATAGCCATGATCTACTCCTTGACTTCCTGTATTAGTTAACATGTATCTCATTCCACTGGTAATATCAACTACATACAAATCACGCCGTTTACCTTGAGCCCACCCCGTCTCGCATGCAGATATAACTAATTTCTGGCCATCTGGTGAAAAAGCCATTGGTTTGAAATCTGCCCCAATTGCTCCATCAGATGAAACAGAAAATACAGTTCGTCCAACATCATCTATTGAACCAATATATCCATTCAACGAATTTTCATATATCCTAACTACCCATTTTCCTTCGCGATAAGAATCATAATGAAAAGCAATTTTAGAACCATCAGGAGAAGATATAGGCGAAATAGTTGCAGGTGATTTATAAGGATTATATCCAGGCGGAACAAAAATAAGTCGGGTAATATAAGGACTATCTCCATCCCATACAGCTCTTTCTACAGGTAATACATTATCACGAATTGCTTCAGATAGACGAAATCTCATAATCTCCCAATAAAATTTGTAATCCATCAAAATAATATCTCCTGTATTACCGAGCCAATTGGGACAACCGAATCTTCCTCCCCAAGGATCAGTTACAATGAACTTTGCGAGAAGTCGCTCGTTAGTCCCATCTGCGTTAATGGCGTAAAGATCGTGACCATCCCGTTTATTAATTCGGTTTGAAACAAAAACAATTGTTCGTCCATCAGGTGACCAAGCAGGTTGAATATCGTCAGCAGGGTCAGTGGTGATTCGTTGAATTGGATAAAATTGACGAATTCGTGTTCCTTTCGTGATCTTACCATTCCATCTTGGTAAAAGTTGATCAGGACGGATACTATATCCCAATGGTAAGGACGGATATTGTTTATTTTGAGAAAAGATGATGCTCATCAATAACAAACTCAGGATGAATATCATCTTATCTAAATGCCTTCTCCGCCCTCTAACTAATAACCCATTCTTCTGTTGCTTTCCTTCTCTTCCTTCCGTGCCCTTCATGTCTCATCCCTCCTTAACTCGTTTTCTGAGTTCCCGACCTGACGATTTGCCTATCTCACGATTTGCCGATAACTCAACCCTTCCCGTGCCCCTTGTCCCCTGTCCCATTCAACTGTCTCACAACTCCCCATCCACAGTGTGCGTGACGATGTTGCCTGGTAGGTCTTCGGCTTCTATGAGCAAACGGAAAGGTTTGCCTGATTGGGCGTTCGGAAAGTCCGTCTTCGTCCGATAAACCCAGTGAAAGTCTTGCCCTTCTACTGCCCTCTGCGCTTCCCCTTCCTCCACAACCGCCCCTAAAGCATTCGCACCGCCTTGCGTCGGGTCTAAAACCGTCACCTTCACCCTCTGGCAGGTGGCATCCTGAACGAAAACATCTATCCTCTCCCCTGCCTTGCCTGTATATTGGTCAACATCAACACGAACGATGATTGGCGGTGTAAGGTAGTCCTGAATGGCTAAGGCTCGCCAAGTCGTAGGTTGACCCTTCGCCAAAGCCTCATAAAGCGCCCGTTTCTGCCTATCAGAACCAACCTCTTTAGCGTAGGCAGACGCCGATAAAAAGCGGTTTCTCTGTTGAATTTGTGCCTGTGATGGAGGAACAGTAGAAGGACCTCGCTTCCTTTTGGCTACTTTTATGCCCTTCCAAGTGGTTATGGTGACATCACCGACTGTCCCTGTGATTTCACCGCCAATTTCGCCTCTTATCTTTCCCATTTTTCCTCTCTCCCTTTTCCGACCCTTCGTTTACTTCTCGTTTACTTGTCTTTTACTTGTCGTTTACTTCTCGTTTACCTGCCCCGTCCGACAAGCCTTCAACCTGATGACTTGCCCCCGCCCTTTGAACCTTCGGTCAATTCATGAGTAACACAAATTGATTTCCGCCGCAACACCAATTACTCACCTTTTAAGGTTATTTTCCTGTCCCACATCGCTGACGGGAAATTGCCTCTTTGATGCCCTGAACGGCTTCTCGGCTCGGCGGAAGGTTCGTCTTCCCATCGGATAAAGCCTTTTTGAAGGGCGATGGCGATGAGTTAAAGGGTTGAGCGAACATTGAAGCCTGCAAGCATTTGTCGCAAATGTTTGTGAACGGTGTTGATGGAAAGTCCCAATTTGGTAGCAGCACTTTTGACGCTTCCAGTGCTAAGGATGGCTTGCAGAATTTCCCTTTCCCGTTCAGTTAATGGGCAGTGAACATGGATGACGATGGCATCTTCAGGTGGGGTTTCTAAGGCGTAAATGACCACAAATCCTGCTTGTTGCAAGACTGCCTTAATTTCCTGCAGTAGTTCTGAACAGGGGCAGGAGAGGTAGACGACTTTTTCGTCTTCCGTTCGTTGCTTTTGGCGCATCGCTTTCACCACCCATAGCGAAATTGAGAAGGGACGAGCAACTCCCATTAATTGAAATTGCAAAAACCTGCGCCATATTGCCTTCCTTCTCCGTTTGAACGCCCCTACTTTAAAATTACGGTTTTCACCCACCTTTTATAGCCTTCCAGTTAGTGAATGTGCTGTTAACTTAGCCCAACCCTCTAAAAGTACTTGGTTGGGAGAAACCGATATGGTAGCCAAAAATATCACTGCGAAGACTGCGGAGCCTATAGAGTGCTTCAGCCGAAGGTTCTTCAATCTTTGGTGCAGGAATTCCTGCCATTGAGCAGTTTGGAATATACTCACTCCGATGCCACGAGCCGAACAACCTCTTCCATCGTTGCGACAACGAAATCTGGTTCAATTCCTTCAGGTTTCGGTTCGCCCGTTCGGTTGAGCCAACAAGTTTTCATGCCGACTTGCTTTGCCGGCGCAAGGTCATACTTGAAACCGAAAGCGACATGCAAAATTCGCTCAGGCGGTTCTTTGATTTGCTGCAAAGCGAACTCAAAAATTCGTGGGCTTGGCTTGTAGATTTTTGCGTCTTCCGCCGTGACAAGGGCGTCAAACTCAACGCCTATCAATTTCACGCTCTCCTGCAAAATGTCGTTGTCGGTGTTACTGATGATGGCGATGCGGGCGTGGCGTTTCAGTTCTCTCAGCGCTTTCGGGACATCAGGAAAGGGCTTCCAAGTCGGCATGGAAGCAGCGAAAGCATCGCCGTCCTCAGGCTCATACGGGATGCCAAATTCTCGCAGGGTCGCTTCCAAACTCAACCGCAAAATTTCCTTGTAGGGGCGATACTCACGCTGGATGAGTTCAAACTGGATGGCTTCCCATCGCTGGTGCAAATCCTCAATTTCGGCGGAGATGCCCTTTCGGCTCACCAGTTCGCTCAGGAAACTCCTAATGCCTGCATCCCAATCAATGAGCGTGCCGTAACAGTCAAATGTCACCCACTCAAATTTGTTCATTTGAAAGTCGCCCCTCCAATTGTCCCTGCCTTCGGAATCTTCAGGGCGTCAAAAACGCTGTCAGGAACGCCTTTCGCCTTCGTGCGAACGGTTTCACGGGTCAGCAAGTTCCCGTGAATGACGACCTCCCACCTGCCTTTTCGCTTCTGCAAAAACAGAACCAAAGTCTCAAAGTCGTAAACAATCGCAAGGGCATAGTTGCGGTAAATGCGGATGTCCAAAATTTGCGGGTTTCTGTAAAACTGCTGGGCAAGGTAGTCTTTGACTGCTTTGCGGATTTCCGCTCTTTCCCTTGCCTCAGGCATATACTGCCAAATTGCACCAACTATGAGCACGAGCAAGATCAAACCCAAAATTGCAGCGAGCCATCTCATTGCTCTCACCCCTTTCTGACAAGAATTTAAATTTGCACACTTACACGCTTACACGCTTGCACACTTTTGCGCTTGCACGCTTACACACCTGCACGCTTGCATGCCAATTCAACGATTTTTTCTGCGACCTCTTCCGGCATCATCCCTGTCGTGTCAATCTCAACGGCGTCTGGCGCTTTTCTGAGCGGCGCTATTGCTCTGGTTTTGTCCCGCTCATCTCGCTCCTTAACTTCCTGAAGCACTTCTTCGTAACTGACCGAGATGCCCTTTTGCTGCAATTCAAGCCATCTTCGCTTTGCTCGCTCTTCAAGGGATGCGGTCAAAAAAATTTTGACTTCAGCGTCAGGGGCGATGACCGTTTGGATGTCTCTCCCTTCCATGACGACGCCGCCGAGTTCTGCCATCGCCTTTTGGCGTTCTGCCAAAACTTTGCGGACACCCTCGTGGGCACTAACGATAGACGATGCTTCGGAAACTTCCGGCGTCCTAATTGCTTCCGTCACATCTTCACCGTCCAAGAAAACCCGAACGCTTCCGTCCACCTGTTGTTGCAGTTGGATGTCTGTCGCTTCAGCCAACATAGCCATCACTATTGGGTCGTTGATGTCCATGCCCAACCTCAAAGCCTTCAAGGCAACAGCACGATACATCGCCCCTGTGTCGACATAAAGGTAGCCGAGTTTTCGGGCGACCAGTTTAGCCACAGTGCTCTTTCCAGCGCCAACAGGTCCATCAATGGCGATGACGAGACCCTTCGGTCGCTTCACGCCATCTCCACCTCTGCGCCCAGAGAAGCCAAAACTTGTGGGAATTGCGGGAAAGAAATTGCGACGCAATCGGCATCATGTATGACTGTCTCGCCTTCAGCCAAAAGCCCAGCGATAGCCAAAGCCATCGCAACTCGGTGGTCACCGTGACTTTGAACCTCAGCACCCATCAGTTTGCTACCTCCATGCACGACCATGCCATCGGGGAGTTCCTCAACTTGAGCGCCCAACTTGCACAGTTCGCTCACCATCGCTGCAATCCTGTCACTCTCTTTGACCCGCAACTCTTGAGCATCTCGGATAACGGTTATCCCTTTCGCATTAGTGGCGATAGCAGCCAAAACCGGCAACTCATCTATGGTTCGTGGAATCAGGTCACCCGAAATTGTTGCGCCTTTCAACTTGCCGCCCCGAACGGTTACATCCGCAACTGGCTCTCCGCCTTGAATTCGCTCATTGTGCAGCAAGACTGTTGCGCCCATTTGCTTGAGGACTTCCAAGTAACCGCTTCTGGTTGGGTTGACGCTTATCCCCAGTGCGGTGACTTCCGAATCAGGGATAACTGCTGCCGCACACAAAAAGAAGACTGCAGATGATGGGTCGCCGGGGACGATAACTGTTGTGCCTTTCAATTTCGCTGGACCAACTACTGCGACCGTGAGTTCCTTGACAAAAATTTTTGCCCCGAAAGCCTGAAGCATCCTCTCAGTGTGGTCACGGGATGGGGCGGGTTCATGGACCAAAGTTGTTCCGTCTGCGAACAAGCCTGCTAACAAGATTGCCGATTTGGCTTGAGCGCTGGCTACAGGCAAAGCCCACTCAATGGGGCGCAATTCGCTTCCCCGCATTCGTATCGGTGGCAAATATCTTTCTGTCCGCCCCTCAATTTTCGCACCCATCCTTTGCAGAGGGATAGCCACCCTGTCCATCGGTCGCTTCTGCAACGACAAATCACCCGTCAACCAACTTTCAAAAGCGTGTGCCGCCAAGATGCCCATCAAGAGCCGCATCGTTGTGCCCGAGTTACCGCAGTCCAGCAGTTCTTCGCTCTGCTTCAAGTTAGCGCCACCAACTCCATGCACGATGATTGATGGCGTGCCGATGCCGTCAATTTGCACGCCCAATTGCTGCAAGCAGCGGGCGGTGCTCATGACATCTTCTGCAACGAGGCAATTTTCCACCCTCGTTTCGCCCGCTGCGATTGCACCCAGCAAAAGCGCCCGATGCGAAATGGACTTATCACCAGGCACAGAAAAAGCGCCACGAAGTTTCGCTTTCCCCCGAACTATCAACTTCATCTCCCATCACCGTCGGGAAACTTCAATCTCAGAGCCGAAATCCCTAACGATTGTAGCGCCAACAAACCCTCAAAGTCACCATCGCTTCCGCTAATGGAAGGGCGAGGCTCCTGCCGAGCCAAAACGACAGCGAGCAGCGAATGGAGAGTAGCGAATAGTGAATGGCAAATGGCGACTGGCGAATGCTAAAACAGCAGCGAATGGCGAACAGCGAGTAGCAAACAGCGAGTAGTTTCTTGTTGGGGCAGGATGAAATGGACGAAACGGCTCGTCTGTCAGGTAGCGGAAGCAGGGTAAAGGAGCACAGAGACTTCACGCTCGGCATCGGGCACTTTCATAAAGAAGTCATCTGAGAGGGTGAGCCTCCCAGTGAGCCCAACCTTTTTCCGATTTGCCAACCTCACGATTTGCCAAGATTAATTTGTCAATCACAGTCCCAATTCGTCGGCGATTCCGTTCATGGCGGTTAGGACATTGGCGATGTGCTCTTCAAGGGGGATGCCAAGTTCTTGGGCGCCTCGGATTATGTTTTCTCGGCTGACCTTTCGGGCAAAAGATTTGTCCTTCATTTTGCGGATAACGGTGTCAACCCTGACCTCACGCAATTTTTTGCTGGGCATGACGAGGGCACAAGCGACGAGGAATCCCGTAAGTTCATCGCAAGCGAACAAGGCTTTCGCCATCAGTGTGTCTCGTGGGACACCAGTCCAATCGGCGTGAGCCAAGATGGCATTCACCATGTCTTCGGGAAGCCCTCGCTCTTTCAAAAAATTCGCACCAACCTGTGGATGTTCAGGCGGGTCGGGATGTTTTTCGTAGTCAAGGTCATGAAGCAGACCGACAAGACCCCACTTCTCTTCGTCCTCGCCGAATTTGCGGGCGTAAAACCTCATCGCTGCCTCAACTGCCAGCAAGTGCTTTCTCATGTTCTCGTTTTGAATCCATTCGCATACAAGTTGCCATGCTTCCTCCCTCGTCATCTTCCCTTACCTCCGCTCCAGAATCTTACGGTCGGGCGAATCCACCTTCCTAATCACATGCTTTCCATGATGGCTTTCAGGTTCTCAAGGCACTTTCGGACGCATTCAATGGGCGCATAGGCGTAAGACTCTTGCTCAATGATAAGCCACTCGGTTCCCCCAACTGTGTCGCACAAGGTCAAAACTTCCTTCCACTTGACTTCTCCCTCGCCCAGAATTGCTTTCGGGTTCGTCGACGAGAACTCTTTCAAGTGGACAGTTTTCGCTCGTCCGGGGTAGCGTTTCAGGATTTCCAAGATTTCGTCGGCACTGACGCCACCGTGCATGGCGTTTCCAGTATCCAATTGCATGACGACTTCGGGCTTTGTGGCGCTGAAAAGGATGTCCCAAAGGGTTTGTCCGTCAAACTTTTGCTGGAACTCAAAGTGGTGGTTGTGGTAACCGACGAACATGCCTTCGGGCTTGACTTTCTCAGCCAATTCGTTAAGGAAATCGGCAAACCGCAGCCAATCGTCTTTCGTTCGCCGCCACTCCTCTCCAATCCAAGGGATGATGAGGAACTTGTTGCCGAGGATTTGGTTGAACTCAATGGTTTTCTTCAGTTCGTCGCCACGCAATGTGTCAATCCCGGTGTGAGTTCCAGCCACTTTCAAGCCCAAATCGTCCAACATCTTTCGCAACTTTTGGGCGCTCCGACCATGATAGCCCGCGAACTCAACTCCCTCGTAACCCATTTCTGCGACCGCTTTCAGTGTCCCCTCCAAGTCCTTCGCGCAATCCTCACGCACCGAATAAAGTTGCAACGCCACTGGAATCTTCCTCATCTTCGTCCGCCTCCTTTCAAAGTTTTCACCGCCATAATGATAGCGAGCCGAACCGTTTGAGGCTATCAGGGAAAGCAGGATTGATTTGAGGGCGACGAGGTTCTCGCGGATGTCCAAGTTGCCGATGGTGTCAATGTATTCGCAGGAAATTGCGCCCTCATAACCCAGTTCCTTCAAAGCCTTGACTATTGTCCCGAATTCAACTTGCCCCTTGCCTACGGGCACTTGGATTTCGTCCCAGCCTTTTGTGCCAGCATCTCGGAAATGGACATGGGCGACATAGGGCAGAAGGAAGCGATAATCGTCAAGGCGCAGTCCTTGAACGGTGAAATGGGATGGGTCAAGGGTGATTTTCAATCCATCAACTTGATCCACCAAAGCCAAAGCCACTTTGGGATTTTCGGCAACTTGGAAAAAGTGAGGCTCAAAAGCGATGGTGATGCCGAACTTACGGGCAACTGCGACGAGTTGACGAAACCTTTGAATTTCACGCTCCAAAGGGGTGTTGCGGGGAGCAGTTCCCAAAGTGATAACGGGCACGCCCAATTCTTTCGCCACAAAACACAAAGCGCTCAGGCGTCGTTGTTGCTCCGACAAATCGTCGGTTCCAAGTCCTGCGTTGAAGGCGACGGGTCTGACCCGATACTGCTCGCACAGCGTTCGCAATTTCTCAACGAACTTTTGAGGTTGCGATGCCACTTCTGAAGGGTTGATGTGAGCCCAACCTTTTATTGCGCCGATGTCAACGAACGAGAAACCCAAATTTGCCAGTTCACGCAACGCCACATCCAATGGTTGCTTGGAGAACGAAAGGGACGAACCAGCCACCTTCACAGCCATCACCCCTTGTCACCCTAATTTGCGCACCGTCGGTTTCCAGTTCAAATCCTTCAACGCCCGCAAGTAGTCTTCTCGTGAAAGTTCTTCTGGTCGCCGCTGCAAATGGGCGACGATTACACCTTCCATCACATTCGTCCCGAAAGTCCGACCGTTCAATTCTGGCGTTGTGGTGACAAGAAGCGAAACGCCCAACGAACGCAGTAACTCCACATCTTCAGGCGTTGTGGTGTTGGTCAGCACAACTTTCCCAGACAATGGGACGGGGGACGAGGGACGAGGGGCGGGTAAGTGTTTGCGGATGAGCAAAAAGTCGCCCGCGATGACCTCAGCCCACTCATAAAAGCCACCAAATTTTGGAACGATGCGCTCTTGCTCCTTCCCTGTCGGGTAGAGCCAGCGGATAGGCAACTGCGTCAGCAGCGGCAAAAGCAGTGCGCCCAGCGTTTCGTAAACCCGTTGCGATTTCAGCAATACAGGGATGCCCAAACCGAAGGCAAGGTCGCCGACCCGCAAATCGGCGCCGAGCGCCCAAAGTTCCTCCGCCATCCCAAACCTGTCAATGGCACTGACGAGCAAAACCTTGCGCTTGCGAAAATCAATGACTCCTTCCCGTTGAAGCCAATGAACTGCTTCCCGTTCCATCGTGTCTTTCAAACCCGAACCGTCAACGACGGGAGTTTGCTTGACCAGTTGGGCGAGTTTCAGTGCTTCCCTTAAAGCATATTTTCGCTTGCCGCACCGAACCCAAATGTCCATTCCGCCAAAGCACAAAGCATCAACTTTGCCGTCCAGTTGCTGGAGCAAATCGACGAACTTGCGCAAATCCCCATCGGTTCCGATTCGCTCAATCAAAAACCGCTCACCGAAGAACTCCGCCTCAACTTTCTTGTCCCGCTTAGATGAACCCAAACTCACGCTAACGACCCGCTTCATCGCCTTCGCTCTCCCACTTGACTTGATAGACGACCATTTCGTCCCCGCCACAAATGACATTATGAGCCAATTTGACCCGATAGATCGGCTTCAATTCGGGACGGCGGGAAAGGCGTGGATACCAGTTGGGGAAGATGACGATGTAGTCCACCCTTCGTCGCTTCAAGAATTCCCAAATGCCTTCCTCGTTCGCCCCAAAGATGCCTGTCCCTGGTTGCTTGCCGTAAGCGAAAGGTAAAATTTCGGGCGTAACCAAGCCGCAGGTGTCCACGATGCGCCGTTCGGAAAAGAAAGCGATGGCACCAATGTCATTGGTGGCAATGACTGCGTTTGGTGGCGTGTTTTGAGCCAGCCACTTGCCTATGTGAACTTGCATGTGGGTCGTGTTTTGAACCATCCAACCGTGTTCGTTAGCGACCCAAATTAAGCCGG
>Ga0079997_109012_pt1 | contig 22492 bp, 25 predicted proteins | sample PerSpoCPS_CMetaG_FD_69200 | JGI IMG/M metagenome (GOLD analysis project Ga0079997, IMG submission 69200) | Archaeal communities from Yellowstone National Park, Wyoming, USA - Perpetual Spouter C (PS_C) MetaG (SPADES assembly) (version 2) | ecosystem: Environmental > Aquatic > Thermal springs >... | reverse complement strand
TTTTTTGGCGAGCATGTTAGCAGTAGGAGGATGGATAGTATAAAGAAGGAGATATTTTTTAAGTTATTGATAATGAATAGTTTTTATAGTTATAATAATTTGACTAATTGATGTGGGGTAGTTAGGGGTGAGGGGTTAAAGTGAAGAGGGGGATGCCTATAAGGGGGGTAGAAGGAGAATTACTAGACAATGCAGTAACTCGCTGGTTTATAATTGAATATAATCTCTCTATTCTTATCACCCAATGATTAACCACTACCTAATTTTTGCTCAATAAAAAAATACTTTTTTTCGTCGGTGAAATACTGATCTAATGATAGAATTTGATTATTTTCATTTACAATAATTTTAGATAGGATTTTATAGCCGATAAATTTTAGTATTTCTTCTATGATTTCTTCAAAAGCATCACCCATGCGAATTTCGTGAGATTGTAAAATATGTTGTAAAATTTTACCTGTGGGTTTCGTTGGTCTAAACAAGCCTATAAAACGTTCTGGCTTTTCTGAAATTTTCTCTAATAATTCTTTCTTTTCACCTTCAAATATATGATTATTTAATATAGAACAAAACTTTTCGTAATTCATCACTCAAAACCCTCTAATTTCACTATTAATGGTTTTTGAAATCTCCTTACTATACCCTCAACATATTTTAAATTAACTTCTATCATAACAAAGTCTCTTTTTAAAGCTCTTGCTACATAACCCGTTGTTCCAGTTCCCGCTAATGGATCTAAAATTAAATCTCCGTCCTTTGTAGATGTTAGAATAACCCTTTTAAGTAATTCAATAGGTTTTTGAGTAGAATGCAACTTCTTCCCACTTTCATCTCTTATCCTTTCTTCTCCTTGACAAATTGGTAATAACCAAACATTAGCACCAATTCTACCTATTCCAAATTTTTTAGCATATTCTTTATTGAATGTGTATTTTTTAACACTTTTATCTTTTACAGCCCATATTAAAGTTTCCGTGGAATTAGTAAATCTAACACCTAACCAATTTGGCATAGGATTTGTTTTTACCCAAATTACATCATTAAGTATCCAATAACCTAAATCTTGCATAATTTTTCCAATTCTATAAATGTTATGATATGTTCCAATAACCCAAATTGTAGCATTAGGTTTCATAACCCTTTTTACCTCTATAAGAAGATTTTTTATAAAGTTGTCATATTCCTCAAATGATGAAAATTTATCCCAATCTTCATCTACACCTTTAACAATAGTTTTAACTTTCCATCTTCTTAATTCCTTCTTTGGCAATTGTAAAAAGTATGGAGGATCAATAAAAACCATATCAAAAATTTCACTTGGAAATTTTCTTAATACATTAAAAGCATTTCCTAAAATAACTTTATTCTTGATTTCTTCAGTTTGATAATTTTTCACCTCTTCAATATCTTCAATTACAAAATTTGTTAAAGTTTTAACTATCAATTTTTAAAATTTTAAAGGCTAAAAGAGAAAGACTTCTAAAATCAATACTTTTTCTTCAATTTTAATAAAACAGAGTAATCCTTCTTGCCATTTTTAAATAACTTTTAATATACTTCATATCTTCTATTATTACGCCTTTTTTTGAGGCAGAATGAATTACTTTATTGTCTCCAATATAAATTCCTACATGGTCATAAGGACTATAAAAACTAAAAATGAGTATATCACCTGGTTTTATGCTATCAATTTGAACAAAACTTCCAAAATTTATATAATCTTTTGAAGTTCTTGGAGCTTTTATTCCAAATTCACTTAAAACCTTATAAACAAATCCTGAGCAATCCATTCCGTCATCATCAATTCCACCATACTTATATTTAGTTCCTACAAATTTAAAACTTACATAATAGAAAGGATGAAGTGTATCTATACTTAATAAGGAAAAAATAACTATCATTTTACGATAACTTTTCTTATTTCTCTTCTACCTCCTTTATCAATAAATTCAAAAATGTAAATCCCATCTTTCAAAGATAATTTATCATTTTTGCTTACTTTCATTGTTTTATAAATTGAGCCATCAAGTCTGATAATGTTTAAATGCCCTTCCTTTAAGAATTCAATTTTATTATCATTTTGATAGAAATAATTTTCACCTACACTAAATGGTGTAATTGTTGAATCAAAAATAAATCTAACTTCATCCAAAACCGGCGTTTGCTCGTTATTATTTAATGAGTTCATTATAACCATATATTGAATGAATTTAACCATTTGAGTTGAAGGTGGGACATAAGGAAATGTTGAAATCGGTCCTATCCAATTTTGGTTATATATGTCTGTCCAATTTGCACTTGAAGAATACCTATAATAAAATTGTATGTTTGGAATAACTACACTACAATTTAAAGGATCAAATCCAATTGCTTCTATTCTTATAAGCTTGTAAGTTTTATTTTGACCATTAATATCAACAACATTAGAAATCATAATACCTTTATTCACATAAGTTAGCTCAGTAGAATACCAATATAAACCTTCCGCACCACTTGTAGTTCCAGCTCTTACTACCAAATCTGGATCAGCATCACCATCTACATCTCCAACACCAAGACCAAAATAACTTCTATTTGGAACACCAAAAGGAGTAATTTGATTGAAATTTATATTTTGATTATCTAGTACATTTCCACTTGTATTTTCAAAAATATAAATAATTTTATCGTTTGGTACATAACTTGCTACGAATATATCCATATCTCCATCTGGCTCTAAATCAGAAACCACAACACCCATAGGATTATTAACAGGTAATGTAATCCAAGAAGTATTTGGAAAGTTTCCAAGACCATCATTCCTATAAATTTTTACTCTGCCAGTTCTGTCAGTTACTATTACATCTAAATCACCATCATTATTTATATCCTTTACCCATAAAGCATAGAAATTAGCTGAATTATTATTTTCAATTGTTATTTTTGTAAATGTTGGGGGATTTCCTCCATTATTTCTAAACCACATAACTTCTCTTTGAGTAGTTACTACAATATCATTTCTTCCATCATTATTTAAATCAGCAATCCAAACATCCCAAGCAGAACCTGTTCCACCACTATAAATCTGATATTTATTATATCTATGATTTTTACCATCTATATTATTACATCCAAAACCACTATTTGAATTGTTAGGTAATTTCTCAAACCAATAGACCGAACCATCACCAAGATGAGTTACCGCAAAATCTAAATCTCCATCATTATCTAAATCACCTACCGCTATTCCTTCTGCCTCACCAGTTCCACCTGAGCATGTATTAGAATTTAAATCAGCACATATTACACATTTAGACCAACTATTAGAATTTCCGTTATTTATTAACAAAACTACATCCTCGTCATAATTGCTATGACCTACTGTAAATAAATCAATATCCCCATCATTATCCGCATCACCTTCATCTATTTCATCTATGCTTTCAATGTCATTAGCAGCAGTTATTCTATTAGCCTGAGAAAAATTTCCACATCCATTAGTATTAAAATAAATCCAAGCATGTTTATTAGTTCCACTTTCATCTGTAACTACTAAATCCAAAAATCCATCCTTATTAACATCATAAATGTCAGGGTCATTATCCCAACCACCTACAGTAGGATCTAACGAATGTTCTTTAATTGTTCTAAAAACACCTCTTAATCTTAATTTTCCTTGGAATAAATAGAATATATTTCCATCGTGCTTACAGAATTTATTTGAAAATGAGCCATGTGGAGGGCTTGTAACTAATGGGCAATCATTAGAGCAAGAAAGAGCAGTTGGATTAGCTTGACAAAATGGATCTAAATTTGGCTTTAAAGGTCCTCCATACCAATCAGTTTGAATTACACTTACCTGCTCTAAAATTATCCAAATCATATTCTCACCTCCTTAAATTATAAGGCTTATCTATATAAAAGTCAAGACCCCTCTCCATGAGTCTCATAATTGCCTTTTTAGCCCTTATGTTATCAGGATATGAATTTAGTATAAGTAACCATAGTTTCAAAGCTTCTTTATATTCTCCTTTACTTTCAAGTTCATTAGCTAGTATTTCATTTTGGGAAAGAATAAGATAGAATTTTGCTTTCTCGTTATGCGGTTCATAATTTAGAATTTGACTTGTAGTTTCAATAACCTTTTGTAAGTTTCCCTGCTGATACATCTTTTCAACCTCTAATATATAGCTTACACTTGTCTGACTGAGGCTTATCTGGGCTATCAGTGTTATCCATATCATATTTTCACCTCCTTCTGAATGAAATTTTAATATAGATTTAATTCAAAAATCAAGCTCTTAAAATTATCTATAATGTTAAATTTTTAAAGTATGTTTTTATTTTTACACGTTCTTGTAAAAATTTTTTAAATTAGAGCTTCTTGAGCTTTAAAATGCCCATTTTACGAATTTCTAAAAAAATTTGCTTTGTATAGTAATTCTAAAATATAGATTATTTTTTATTTTTCCCACCCACCCTGAAATCAAGCCTTCGGCTTATTAACTTCGCCCCCCTTAAATCCCCCCAAAAAACAATAATTTCCTGAAATTTTTAAAAGTTATTGATAATCAATTACTTAACACCATTTATTGGATAAACCATAAAAAAATTGTTTTGTCCAGGTAATTCTAAAACTATTTATTTTTCTTATTTACCCACCCACCTTATAAATAAGCCTTCCGCTTACTTTCGCCCCCTAAATGAACCCCCAATAAAAACTATAATTTTTTAAAATTTTCATAACTTATTTTTCCCACTTTCCATATATTTCCTTTAAAACTTTATCATTTATATTTTCTACCTTGCCATCATAAATAATTTCGCCATTTCTTAAACCTATTACCCTTTTGCCATACTCCATAACTAGGTCAATATCATGTAAGTTAATAATTGTAGTAATTCCCAATTCCCTATTAAATTGTTTTAAATAATCCATCACTACTTTGGCAGTTGGAGGGTCTAAACTGGCAACAGGCTCATCCGCCAAGATAATTTTTGGTTTTTGAGTAAGTGCTCTTGCGATAGCGACTCTTTGCTGTTGTCCTCCACTTAATTGATCAGCACGAACATAAGCTTTATCTTCAATACCAACTCTTCTTAAATTTTCAAATGCCAACTCAATATCTTCTTTACCAAATAAATTAAAAATACTTTTGATAGTTGAAATATATCCAAGCCTTCCTATTAAGACATTTCTTAAAACGCTTATCCTTTTAACCAAATTAAAGTTTTGAAATATCATACCTATTTCTCTTCTTAAAATTCTCAATTCTTTTTCATTTAAATTCTTTATATTTTTTCCATTTACAATAAGCTCGCCTTCACTTATTTTAACAAATCCATTTATTGTTCTTATTAATGTTGATTTTCCTGCTCCTGATGGACCAATTATTATTACAAATTCACCATCATTTATTTGAAGATTTATATTTCTTAGAGCTTTAAAACCATTTGGGTATATGACACTTACATTTTTGAAAATAATCAAAGGCTAAAATTTTAAAGTATATATAAATTGTGTTGTCTAATAATTCTAAAATGTAGATTATTTCTTTATTTTCCCACCCACCCTATAAATAAGCCTTCGGCTTAAAAATGCCCATTTTTATGCCTCGGGGGGCTTCTGATAAAATCAATAATTTCCTGAAATTTTTATAAATTCTTGATAATCAATTACTTAAAACTATATTGATGTCAAAAGCATTTGGACAAAGCTTCACTCCAACAATCCTATAATTTTAAATTTCCCAGCTATTAGCCTTTAATTTCCAATATGTAGCTTTACTTTTAATTTGAAAATTCTTTTTTGTTTTAATTGAAGGAATAATGCTTAAAATTTCCTTTGAAGGTAGTTTTTGATTGTAGTTAAATTCATCTGTAAATTTCGTAGTATAAGTTCCACTTCTAAATTCTTCACTTTTTAAAATTTCTATTAGATAATCTATATTCGTTTTAATCCCAAAAATTTTATATTCGTTAAGAGCATTTATAATTCTATTTATTGCTTCTTCTCTTGTTATTCCATAAACAATTAACTTACTAATCATAGGGTCATAATACATAGGAACTTCATAACCACTATAAATTCCACTATCTAATCTAACATAAGGTCCTGATGGCTCTATTAAAAATTCAATTTTTCCAAAACTCGGAGCAAAATTATTTAATGGATCTTCTGCGTATATTCTTGCTTCTATACAATGCCCATTAGGCTTTAAGTTTGAAAGATAGCTTATATTTTCACCATTTGCTATCCTTATTTGAATTTCAACTAAATCTATATTATATCTCCATTCAGTAATAGGATGCTCTACTTGTAGTCTTGTATTCATTTCTAAAAAGTAAAAATTTTTATTTTCATCTAATATAAACTCAATTGTTCCAACATTTAAATAGTTTATTGCTTTGGCAAAATTTATGGCACTTTCAATAATTTTCTCACGAGTTTCATCATCAATTGAAGGACTTGGAGATTCTTCTATAATTTTTTGATGTCTTCTTTGAATTGAGCATTCTCTCTCACCAAGAGCAATAACATTTCCAAATTTATCAGCTACTATTTGAACTTCTATATGTTTTGGTTTTGAAATATACTTTTCAAAATATACACTTCCATCACCAAATGAACTTTCTGCTTCTTTTACAGCAATTTCATATTTTTCCAATAATTCATCTTCACTAAAAACAATTCTCATTCCTTTACCACCACCACCTTTTGAGGCTTTTATTATAATAGGATAGCCAATTTCCTTAGCATATCTTTTAGCATCTTCATAAGAATTTATTTTTGGAGAACTTGGTAAAATTGGAACATTTGAATTTTTAGCTATTTCTTTTGATGTAATTTTATCGCCTGCTAATTGCATGCTTTCATATTTAGGACCTATAAAAATTAAACCTGCTTGATTTACTTTTTTAGCAAATTCAGGATTTTCAGATAAAAAACCATATCCAGGATGAATCGCATCAGCTCCAGATTTTAAGGCAATATCTATAATTTTTTCCATATTTAAATAACTTTCTGAGCTTTCAGGAGGTCCTATATAGTAAGCACTATCACTTAGTAAAACATGAAGAGCATTTCTATCAGCATCCGAATAAATAACAACAGAAGATATATTCATCTTTCTTAATGTTCTTAGAATTCTAACTGCGATTTCTCCTCTATTCGCTATTAAAACTTTTTTTATCATTTTTTACCAACGAAGAAAATAATAACAAAAAACAATATAATAAAAAACGTTATATTTATAGCTGTCAAAATTGCAATAAATTTACTAACTTTGTTTACTGTATCATAAATTTTAAAAACTCTTTCCGCTTTATCAGAATAATCTTTCATTATGTTCTTTATATCAGACCAAATTTCTTCTATTTCTTTAAGAATCATAACAATTGCTCTTAATTCCTCTTCATTGTTTTTATTCTCTTCCACAGCTTTAAAATTTTAAAGTTTAGCAAAAATGAAAATTGAATTGAATGAAGAATTTATAAATAAAGTTTTGCCAAAGTTTATAAAAATTCAAAATGTTAGTAATTTGAAAGTTGAAATTGAAAAAAATTTTATAAATGTTAAAGGAAATTATTTATTCATTCCTTTTAATTTCAAATTAGAGCCATTAAAAACAACAGGCTCAAAAATTCAATTTTTGGTTGAAGGTGCATTTAGTAATTTTCTGCCAAATATAAACCAAAAAGGAATAAAATTTGAAAATAAAATTCTTGAAATAGATATTTCACAATATATTCAAGATATTGAAGTTAGAAATATGATTATTGACAATAGTAAAATCATTATAGAGCTATGATACCCAAACCTCCCAAGATACCATATATAATAGAGAAGCATAATGATAGAATCATAGATTACTATTATTGGATGAGAAATAGAGAAGACCCAAGACTACTAAATTATATTAAAGAGGAAAAGAAATTCCTAAATGAAATATCAAAAAACTTTAAGCATATTGAAGAGGAACTTTATAATGAGTTTTTAAGCAGAATTGAAGAGGAAGACACTTCTTATCCATTTAAATATGGAAATTACTACTATTTTTATAAAACTTTCAAAGGAAAACCATATAAAGCATATTATAGAACTAATAATTTAAAAGAAGAAATGTTAATTGACTTTAATGAAATAGCTAAAAATTACAATTATTTTGATGTTGGAAATATAAAATTTGATTATGAAGGTAATTTTTTGGCATTTAATTATGACACTAATGGCTCTGAAAATTTTAAATTATTCTTGAAGGATATAAGAAAGAATGAAATTAAATTTATTTTTGAAAAAACATTCTATTCTTTTGAGTGGTTTGAAGGTTATTTATTTTTCACAATTACTGATGAAATTTTAAGACCATATAAAGTTTTAAAATTAAATCCGATTAACTTAAAAATAGAGGAAATTTTCCAAGAAAATGACAAGGCTTTTAATATCCATCTAATGAAATCAAAAGATGAGAAATTTGTATTTATTATTCTTCATTCAATTGATACAACGGAAGTTTGGGTAATTGATAAAAACTTCAATTTAAAGCTTTTTAAGAAAAGAAAAAAAGGTATTAGATATTTTATTGAGCATAAGGAAGGAGAATTTTATATTTTGACAAATGAGTTTAATAAAAATTTTGAAATTTATAAATGTCCAGTTGATAATTTTGAAAAATTTGAAATTTTTGTTAAAGCAAGAGATTATATAAAAATTGAAAGTTTTGAAATTTTTAAGAATTTTATGGCAATTTATGAGCTTGATAAAGAAAAAGCAATAAATACAATTGAAATTATTGATTTTGATAATAATAATGCCCATTATATTGAATTTCCAGATGATGTATATTATGTTGAATTTTCAGATAATTATGAATATGAAACTAATTTTTTAAGAATTGAATACCAAACATTAATCCAACCTAAAACAATATACGATTATGATATTAAAAGCAAAAATTTAATTTTAAGAAAGCAAGTTAAAATTAATAATTTTAATAAAGAGCTTTATGAAATGAAAAGAATTTTTGCTGATGACATTCCTATAACAATTGCTTATAGAAAAGACTTATTAAGGAAAGATGGAAATAATGTTCTTTGGGCTTATGGATATGGAGCTTATGGTCAATCAATTCCTCCATATTTTAAAGCAGAAAAATTAAGTATATTAGATAGAGGAATTGTTTATGCAATTATTCATATTAGAGGAGGTGGAGAAAGGGGTGAGGAATGGTACGAGCAAGGTAAATTATTAAATAAAAAAAGAACAATTTATGATTTTATAAAGGCTTGTGAATTTTTAATAGAAAATAAATGGACATCAAAAGGAAAAATTATTATTGAGGGAGCAAGTGCTGGTGGAATACTTGTTGGTGGTTGTATAAATGAAAGACCTGAATTATTTAAAACAGCTATTGCTCATGTTCCATTTGTAGATGTTTTAAATACTATGCTTGACCCCTCTTTGCCTTTAACAATTTTAGAATATGATGAATGGGGAAATCCTGAAATTGAAGAGTTTTATTATTATATAAAAAGTTATTCTCCTTATGATAATGTAAAAGAGCAAAATTATCCTAATGTTTTGGCAATTTGTGGATTTAATGACCCAAGAGTTAGATACTGGGAGCCATTAAAGTGGATAGCAAAATTAAGAGAAAAAAATAAATCAAATAATGTAATTGCTATTAAATTTGAAGAGGAAGCAGGACATTATATAGGTGAAGATAGGTATAAAATTTTAAGAGAGAATGCTTTTATTATTGCTTTTGCCTTATGGACACTAAATGAGAATTGATAGATTTTTCTCAGAAAATTTTGAATTTATAGAAGGTGAAGAATTTCATCATCTTTATAATGTTTTAAGGCATAATGTTGGAGATAAAATTTTGGCTTTTGATGGTAAATTAAATGAATATCTTTGTGAAATTGTTGAAATTCAAAAAAATAGAGCAAGAATAAAGAAAATTGAAAAAATTGAAAATATAGAATATGATTTTAACATAGCTATTGCACCTGCTTTAATTAAAAAAGAAAATTTTGAATTAATGCTTGAAAAAGTTGTTGAAATTGGTGTTAAAGAAATATATCCAATTATAACGAAACATAGTGTTGTAAAAATTAGAGAAAAGAAGGAAAGATGGGAAAAAATAATTTTAAATGCTTGTAAGCAAAGCCATAGACAAATAATCCCAAAATTACATAATATTTTAACATTAAATGAAATTGCTCAAATTTCAAAAAATTATTCTTTAAAATTATTTGCTAATCCAAAATCAAGTAGAAATTTGTTTAGTTTTGAAAAAGCAAATAATGTTATAATTTTAATAGGTCCAGAGGGTGGTTTTTCAAGTGAAGAAGAAAACTATTTAAAATCAAATGGATTTTTTGATTTTTCTCTTGGCAATTTCATACTAAGAAGTGAAACAGCTGCTATCGTTTCTGTTGGTTTAATTGCGCACTTTTTGAGGTATAAATAATATATCCAATTTTGTATTTTTCAATTTCACTTTCTAAAATTTGAATTTGTTTTTCAGTTTTATAAAGTGAATAAATTGAAGCTAAAAGTGATATAACAAACCAAATTAAAACAGCATAAATTATAAAATCAACTATTGATAATTGTCTCATCAATTCTTCTTAATATACAAGCTCTGTTTTCCAAATCTATTTTTTCTATAAAATGCTTATTGAATGGAATAAAAATTTCATCATTCTCAGTTTTTATTTTAAAAATTGTATATTCGTTTTTCGTTATTATATCCTTTATAAAACCAATTTTCTTTTTTTCATAATACACATTTAGCCCTTCAAGCTCAAAAACATAATATTCTCCATTATTTTTAGGGGGCAACATATTTTCATAAACGAAAATTTCATATCCTCTTAATTTTTCAACATCATTTCTACTATCAAGTTTTTCAAATTTTATTAAAGCAAAGTTATCAAAAAGGATTTTGAACTTTTCAACTTTAAACTCTATAAATCCTAATTCTTTATCATTTATAAAAACACTATTATAATTTTTAAAGTAAGAGGGAGGGGAGAAATATATTTTTATCTTTAATTCCCCCCTTAATCCAAAAGCTTTTAGAATTTTAGCTACAGGATATCTATTCAAGGATTTCTACGACAACTTTTTTACCTCTTTTAAGAGATACAGCAGCAAGAATTGTCCTTATAGCCTTAGCAGTTCTTCCTTGCTTTCCTATGACCTTGCCAACATCTTCCTTACTTACTCTAACTTCATATATCACAACTCTTTCACCAGGTATTTCTCTTATATCAACCTCATCTGGTCTATCAACAATCATTTTTACTATATATTCAAGAAGCTCCTTTGTGTTATTCATTTTTGAACCTCCTTTTTCATTTGAAGTTTGAATATGCTCTTAACTCTTGGTGTAGGTTGTGCCCCTTTTTTTATCCAATCGTTATACTTTTGTAAGTCAAGTTTAAAATCCCAATCTCGTTTTGGGTTATAGTAGCCTAAAATTTCAATAACTTTACCATCTCTTTTCCATCTTGAATCAGCAACAACTATCCTATATATTGGCTCACCTTTTTTCCCAAACCTTTGAAGACGAATTCTCACCATATTTGAAAATTTTAAAGGATAAAAAATTTTATTTTTGTGTTGTCCAATAATTCTAAAACTATTTATTTTCCCCACCCACCCTTAAATTAAGCCTTCGGCTTTAAAATACCCATTTTTCGGCATCGGGGGGCTTCGCCCCCCATTAAAACCCCCAAAAATCTATAATTTCCTAAAATCTTCATAAGTTATTGATAGTCAATCATTTAACACTATTTATTGGACAAAGCATAAAAAATTTGCCTTGTCTAACCTATAAATAAGCCTTCGGCTTAAAAATGCCCATTTTTCGGCAAGGGGCTTTTGCCCCCTTAAATTCCCCTCGTAAAATCTATAATTTCATTAAAAATTTCATAAGTTCCTGATTGTCAATTATTTAACACTATTTATTAGACAAAGCATTTTATTTTTGTGTTGTCCAATCAATCTAAAATATAGATTATTTCTTAATTTCTCACCAACCCTCAAAACAAGCCTACTACTTATAAATTCCTACTTTTTGGCTTTGGGGGGCTATTGCCCCCTATTTAACCTTACGTTAATTACTTCTTTTCAATAGGAGCAAGAAGTATGTAAGGAGTTTTTGGCTCTTGATTAGGAGGAACAAACCAAGTTTTTGATAAAATGGAATCCCCTTTTGGACCAAGAGATTTTATAAATCTATACATAGCTCTTAAATCTTGCTCTGAGACTTGATGATAATTATGCCAAGGCATAGGTGGCCTTTCCTTTCTTGTTTTAAACATATTCACCCATTCATCTTCACTTATTGTATGAACGAAAATTCTCAGATTTGATGGATATGTTGTTCCCCAAGGTCCCCTATATCCAATTTTATTTCCAACTAACCATTCACTTTCTGGAATATTTCCTCCTGATATATCCCATCCAGGGGTATGACAATCATTACATCCACCTACAAGAATGAGATATTTCCCTGCCTCTTCTGGTGTTTTGGACTTGACATATATTACGCTATCCTCAGCAACTTCCTTTGCTTTTTCTTGCTTTACCTTTTCACAGGCAAATAGAAAAATCAAAAATGAACAAAATATAAAGAACCTCATATTGAAATTTTAAAGTATAAAACTTTAACTTTAAAATTTTCAAGCTATGAATATATATATATCAATAGATATGGAGGGTATAAGTGGCATAAGCTCAATTTCTCAAACTGACCCAAACCATAAAAGATATGAAGAAGGTTTGTTTTATATGAAAAGAGAACTTGAAGCAATTTTAAAAATTTTGAAAAACTATAATATAAAAAGAATTGTTGTGAATGATGCTCATTGGAATATGGATAATTTAAACATTAAAGATTTTGAAAATTACGAAATTGAACTGGTTAGTGGCTCTCCAAAGATGCTTTCAATGATGGAAGGAATAGATTCAAGCTTTGATTATGCTTTATTTATAGGTTATCATTCAAGTGCTAATGCAATTAGAGGATTTATTGACCATACATATAGCTCATATTCAATCTCAGAAATAAAAATAAATGGGAAAAAAGTAAATGAAGCTTATATAAATGGTTTAATTGCAAGTTATTATAATGTTCCTGTGGGATTGATAAGTGGTGATGATAGAGTAGTTGAAGAATGTAAAGATTTATTTAAAGAAGTTGAATTTGTAATAACGAAATATTCACTTTCAAGAAATGCTGTTAGATTAATAAATTTTAATGAAATTTATAAAAAATATTCAACAGCTATTGAAAATATGCTAAAAAAAGATATTAAACCTCTTGATATGCCAAAAGAATTTGAAATTGAAATAACATTTAGAAGAACTGAAATGGCAGATATTGTTGAAATTTTACCAATTGTGGAAAGAATTGATGGAAATAAAATTTTGTTTAGAGAAAATGACTTTATAAGAGCTTTCAGATATATAAGGGTTATGATAAATTTAGCAAGAAGTGCATAAATTTTTTGTTATTGGCTCTGGTTCTTGGGGATTAACAATTGCTAAAATTCTATCGGAAAATAAACATGAAGTTATAATTTTTATTAGAAATGAAGAAAAATTAAAAAAACTTGAAATTGAGAGATTGGAAAAAGGTATTGAAATTCCAAAGGATATTAAATTCACATTAAATTTAGATGATGCTGAAAATTGCGATTTTATTATTATAGCTGTTCCTTCATTTGCCTTTTTAGAAACATTAAACAAACTAAAAAAATTTAAAAATAAATTATTTTTAATTGCTACAAAAGGATTTACAGAAGAATTAAAATTTAAAAGTGAGATATTTGAAGAAGTTTTTCAAAATAGAAATTTTGCGTTAATTTCAGGTCCAAATATAGCAATAGAAATAGCACAAAAAAAACCATCTGCTACAATTATCGCAAGCTATGATTTAAAAATTGCTAAAATTTTTCAAGAAAGCTTATTTAATGATTATTTTAGACCTTATATATGGGATGATGTTATTGGAGTAGAAATTGGAGGCTCATTAAAAAATATATATGCTATTGCGGGAGGAATTATTGACGCTTTAAATCTCGGATTAAATGCAAAATCAAGTTTATTAACGAGAGCTTTAAATGAAATGGTAAAATTTGGAGTTAGTTTCGGTGCTAAAAGAATAACATTTTCAGGATTAAGTGGTATTGGAGATTTAATAGCAACAGCTTTTTCTGAACATTCAAGAAATCATTTTGTGGGATATAAACTTGGACTTGGTTATAAGATAAATGATATATTAAAAGAATTAAGTGAGAAAAATATGGTAGCAGAAGGAATAAGAACAACATTTTTCGTTTATGAAATATCAAAACAAAAACAAATTGAAATGCCTATTGTAAAAGTTATAAAGAAAATCCTTAATTCAGAAATTGATGTTAATGAAGGCATAAGAATGCTAATTAAAAGACCTTTAAAACGAGAGTTTGAATAAAAAAACTGCTTGATAAAAATTTTCTTTATTTTTAATATAAATAAATCTACTATTATAGTTTTTGAGCTTGTTTAAAATGCTTGAAATTTTTAAGCTGTCATCAATTTCAATAGTTCCACTTTCATTTGTAATGTTAATTTCATCTAAAATAATGTAGTTTTGTTTTTCAAAATTGTCAATTTTATAATAGTTAATAATAAGCTTCTTAGGAATTGTTTCTTTAATTATTTTGAAATTCAAATTCCTTGTTAAATTATATATCTCATTTAAAAGCTTTCTGTCTTCCTTACTCCCAAAACCAACCCCATACATTTTAATTTCTTTCTTACAAGGTTTTTTTATTAAAATTCCAAATGTTGGCAAATCAGTAGGAAGGGGAACTTCTTGAAAATCAAATTTTTCCTTTTTACATAAATTTTCAACTGCTTTGTAAATTCTTTTATCCAAAACTTTCACTTCGTAAAAATTATAATTATTTCTAATAATTGCCTTATCATTTTCTAAAAGTAAATATTCTTCATAAATTGGATTAAATCCGCCCTCCAAAATAAATAACACAGAAAATGACTTTATAACAGGTGCCATTTTAACCTATTTCAAAACTATCGCAATAAATCAAACCAATAATCCATTTTAATAAAGAATTCTTCATAGCTTGTAATTTAAATTCCATTTCAGACCTTTGGATGCTTCTTTATAATTTCTAAAATTTCTTTTTCTGTCATTTTATTAAAATTTTACCCTTATAAGTTTTACCTTTTATCTTTAAAACATAAAAATAAACACCATTTTTTAAATTTTTATTTTCAACAAGTTTTCCACTTAAATCAAACAATTTAAATTCATAATTTTTATCATTTGTTAAAACTTTAACATTTCTTTTTTGAACAATAATTTTATAATCACTATTTACATTTTCAACAATTTCACTTACAGGCATTATTTTGTATCTATAAATGATATTTGGACCTCCAAGTTGTTTTGAAACGACAATAATAGCTGAATAATTGTAACCTGAAAAGTTAAAACTAACATCAATAGAGTCTCCATTTCCTGTAATATCATCTATAACAGGTCCTGGAATTCTTAAAAGATAAACTTTTGCACAATTTGAACATTGCTTAAACTTAATAACAATTCTTAAAACTCCATTATAACTTGAAAGTCTTATAAAATTAGCTCCACCAGGATTTTGAATTTGTTGGTTTTGATTACTATCAGAAACAGGATAAGAAATTACATTTCTTAATAATGAAGAGGTTGGATATAAATTACCTTCACTATAACGATAATTAACTCCATCATTCCATCTTGTTCCTGTAAAGAATCTCCAAATAGCATAATAAGATAAAATTGTATCTTGTGGTTTTGAATAATTATTTAAAAGAACATCAAAAATATCAAATAATGTATTATTTCCAAAATTTATTCCCATTTGATACCATATATCTTTCATAGGTTGTTGATTATTTCCTAAGTATTCATAAATGAAATAAGGGAAAATTGCTCCTGCATATTGATATAAACCACTATTTTGAAATGTATTTATTTTATAATGTGGAACAGTTAATGGACTTTGTCCCCCTATTGAAAGATATCCTATATAATCATTAACATCATCATAAACCATATCCTCCATCCAAGTAGATGTATTTTCATAAAAGAAAGCATCATCATAAGCAGTATAAGCAAACTGAATAGCATGATGAAATTCATGAGCAACTGTAACTTTAAGAACACCAATCCCATAATAACTATCTATATTAGTTCCAATTACAATATAGCTTGTAGCTCCTTCCGTCCCATAACCTCCATAATTATATTCAGGGGCAGTATATCCAAGAACACCACTTCCAAGATTTTTAATATAAATATCATATCTATTATCACCACCTTGATTATAATCTGGTGGAGGAGCAAACCATCCAAAATCATTAACTTCCTTTTGGTATGAAAATTCAGCAAAAACAGCAACACTCTCAGCATAAGCAGGACTTACAGCATCTGAGCCACTTGTTGTATAGTGGATAATAAAATGTGTAGTTTGAATAGTTTGCTCAGGACCACTTAATGTTGGTCTTGCCAAGATATGAAAGTTTCCTTTTTGGAAATTTTCTATTATTTGAGGTGTTAAACATTTTTCAGATATTGCTAAATTTAAGGTTATATAAAGCATATTTAAATTTTAAAGGATAAAGAAATGAGTGATTTAAATCAATACAAAGCACTACTTATTGAAAATATAGTTTATATATCTCTCTAAAACGTTTTCATCTGAGCAGAAATTATAAATTTCTTCTCTTATTTTATAAGGATTAAAATAACCATTTCTCAATTTTTCATATGCTTCTAAAATTGCTTTTGCTAATGCATGAGGTGTTCTTTCCTTAACAAGTACAGAATTTCTTTCATTTAAAAAATCTCTTGGACCTCCACTATCTGTCCAAATTACTGGTTTTCCAAGGCTTAAAGCCTCTACAATAACAACTCCAAATGTTTCATATTTGCTTGTAGATATTAAAAAATCACTTTTTGAAATTTCTTCTAATACTTTATCATTATCCTTAAGAGAGCTCCAAGATACTACATTATTTAAACTTTTAGCAATTTGAATAAAATTTTTAAAGTATTGATCGTTAAAATTTCTTCCTATAAAAACAAATTTTATATCTTTTAAAATTTTAGCTGTTTCAAGAATTAAAATGGGGTCTTTTCTTTCAGTAATGGTACCTACAAAAATAACCCTATTTTTAATTTCATTTTTTATTTGAAAGTTGTTTTTAAATATGGGATTAGGAATTATTCCATTTACCTTTATTTTTAGTTTCTTCTCTATTTCCTCTTTTTGAAATGAGCTAACCACATAAACACCACTTGAAAACTTATAAACAAATTTTAAAAAAAATTTATTTATTCCAAAAAGAACTTTTTCTGAATGCTCCAAAACAAAATATCTTTTAAATATTCTAAATGGAATTAAAGCTAAACCTTGTGGTAAAGCCATTTGTAAAATAACAATATGAGGTCTATAAAATATAAAATTTTTAAGAGTTAAAATAAATTGAAGAATTATAGCAATAGGTAAAAATATAAATCCAAGACCATATTTATAAAAAAATACAAATGCTTCTGCTTCAATATCTTCAATTTCCCACTTTTCATATGAAAATTTTAAATGATTTACTCTTATAAGTGTTTGAACTCTTAAATTTCCTATTCTTTTTAATACTTTTGCGTGATTTAAGAAAAAAATTCCTTCATAAGGTTTATATCTATTTGGGAAAAAATCACTTATCATTAAAATTTTCAAGTTGGAAAGTTTAAAGCTTTATTAACAAATACGACATTCCAAGTATTATCTAATTCTTTATCAAATTTTCCAAATTTATTCAATCTAAAAACCTTGTAATTTTCACCCAAAATAGATAAAATATCTGTAATTTTATAGAATTTTTTACTAATTTGGTTTTATCTTATTTATAAAATTTTTATCTCCCAAAATCACCTCATATTCTGCTCCTTCAACATCTATTAGCACAACCGTCTTCTCTTCTTTTATAATACCTCTTTCAAATAATGTATCTATTTTATGCATTTGTTTTTTTAAAGATATAGCATTTTCTCTTAATTTTATAGAAGAACTTGTATATATTTCCAAATTCTCTAAATTATTTATAAGTTTTGAAATAATAAGGCTTTTATAACATTCATCAATAGGCTCAAAGCCAATAGCATATTCAACATTCTTATACTTTGAATAGACAATTAAAAACTCTCCGATACTTGCCCCTACATTCACGAATTGAATGCCAGAATTTATGTTTTTTAAAAATTTTTCAAGAAATATATGTGTTGGTTTTTCATTTAGAATATCCGGAATAATAAGATTATAACTTCTTGAAGCTTTTGGATTAAAATAAAAGTTATGTATTTTTAAATCTAAATATAAAAGGTTCTTTTATAAATTCCGAAAAAACGTTGAGTAGAAAAATTAGTAAATTTCTAAGAAAATTTTACAAAGAACTAATTTAAACATTTCTAAACTCTAAAATTTTAAACTTAATATGAAAAACTATATTATTTTAATTACTTTACTTATTTTATACATTTCAAGCACTACATTTAAGGTTTTTTATGAGTCAAAAAAATTTAATAAGGAATATATTGCCAATTTAAGCTCTATGGAAAGTTTTTTAAGTAAATCATATGTAGGAACTATTGCTGATAGTTATCATTATTTAAAGCAAGCATATAGTGTATATAAAACTTTTAAGCCATATGATTGTTTTAGACCGATTACAGGATACCTATTCGCTCCATTCTTATTTGTATTCAAAAAGTATTCAATTTTGGCAATTTTGTTTTTTAATGCTACCGCTTTTTCAATAGTTCTTTATTTATTTTTAAATGCCTTTAATACAAGCTTTAAATTAAAATTATTTGTAATAACATTTGTATTTCTGATGACCTTTTACTTTATTCCTCGTATTATGCTTGAACCTTATACTATGATACTAACTTTATTAGCTATACTATTTTATAGGAATAATAAATTTTTTCTTTCTTTAATTCTATTATTTTTTACCTCTTTAATTAGGAATGAATTTATATTAGTTTTTATTGTTTTCTTATTTTTTATATTCTTAAAATCAAAAAAAATTCTTTTTGTTTCTATACCACTCCTAATTATTTTGTTAATAAGTAACGCTGTTCTTAGTGGTTGTGAGGATCAAAGCAATTTTTATTGGTGGGCAATTAAAAACTACTATGAGAATGTAAAGCACATTGAATATGAGAAAGCAAAAGAATTATGGAAGGAAAAATGTGAAATTTTAGACGATAAATGCTATAAGAACATCCTAAAATCTTTATTTTACGAAGAGAGAAATATTGCTATTAAAGAAGCAATTAAAAATATATTACTAAATCCTATAAAACTTCTGATATTCCCATTAGATAAATACAAATGGAATTTTGTATATATAATTGTGAATATTATTTGGTTTGTTCTAGTTATATCTTCTATTATTAAATCCTTTGAAAAACAAAAAGTCCTTATAATTTCATTATTTTTGTTAATTATTTTATATTCTCTTTATGCTGTTTTTGGAGGTTTAGATGCTTCAAGATTTAAATTATATATTTTGCCTTTTGAAATGGCTATAATTTTGAATTATGAAAATAGATCTTTTTAAAACTTCATTTATTCTTGCTATTCTCTTAATTTCACTTAATTTTTTAATAAGAATTATAACTTTGCCTTATTTTTTGGCAAGTAATTCAATACATGCTTCAAACATAGATACATTTTTATGGTCATATTGCGCTTATGAGCTAGCAAATAAAGGTTATGTTTCAATTGATATTAAAAACTATATAGAATTTTCCACAACTATTAAAGAGCCAATGCGTCCATATTTACAAGGTTGTTTCTTTTCATTAGGTTATACATTTATTGCTTATATTTTCTTTAAAATTTTTAAAAGTTTATATTTCATGTTTTATTTAAATTTCATAATTTTATTACTTTGTGTTTATCTTATGTACTTAATTCTAAAACTATCTTATAATGATAATTTTGTAAATTCAGTAATTCTTCTAATAAGCTCTTTAAACACATATATTTTCATCTTTGCTTTAAAAATAAGACCTGATATATTTTCCTTCTTTTTTGCTCTTTTAAGCTGGTTTTTCATAATGAAAAACAGATATATAATCGCTGGAATTTTTCTTTCCATTTCAGTTTTCCTTTTTAAAGTTCAAATGATTACTTGGTTCTTACCACTTTGTTTTATTATTTGGTATTATAGTAGAAATTTCAAGAATATATTAAAATTTTTTATGGGTTTTATTACTTTTATGCCTTTTTCACTTATATTTTACCTTTATGCTTATTTTAATTTTCATGGTCTTATTGTTTATCTTAAAACATGGAATGTGCATGACCCCATTTCAAACTTAAATAAAATTTTCAAAAATATATTCAATATAACTTACTCCATAGGGCTTTTATCACCAACTGGAATTTTATATCTTTCGACAGCTGTGTTTTCTGATACTTTTCCTCATCGCTCGTTTCAAGTAGTTTTTTTATTACCTTTTGGCCTTACGTTTTTACATAAGCTATTAAAAAAATCATTTAAATATATCATACCTTTGATAATTATCTTATTGGCTTATCAAACTTATGCTATAGGTTTAGAATACTTTGTTTTTTCAAAAAAAGAGAAAGAATTCTATAATGAAATAATAAGTTTAGCAAAGGAAAATAAAAAATTATGTTTTGTAAATAACCCATATTTAAGTAGTCTCAAATTTATAGGTAAAAATGTAGATGATTCAAAGGCTATTTGGTTAAGTTTTTATGGATACGAAAATGTGGAAATAAAAGATAGATTAAAAATCATTCTTAATTATTGTGAAAAAAATAGTTATATAATATACTACGATATGTCAATTTATGACACTGACGGAAAAATTATTAAAAATTTTAGCTCAACTTACTCTCTAAAATCTCTTATTATTAAATTCCTCAAATCACTTTTTAAAAATACTAAAAATTTTTAGGGATTTATAAAATACAAACATAAATATAAATGGTTGAAAAGTGAAATTGTACCTTAATTAGAGAATAACCTGGAGGTCTAATTCACGATTAATTTTAAATTCAAAATAAATAATTTTATATGCTATTTCCAAATAAGTAGCACTATCAATATGAAAATTTAAAATAATAAAAAGTTCTAAAAATAAGTGCTAAAATAATGGTAAAATAAATTATGTTCTCAAACCTTAAAATTTTAAACTATATGAATGTTTATGATTATGAAGCATTAAAGGATGGTCTAAATTTAAATGAAAATTATGTCTGGATAAATGAATTGGAAAAACACTATTTAAATAACATTATAAAAACACTTAATTTAAAATGTGTGTTAGATGCTGGTTGTGGTAGGGGCTTTAAGTTTGATGTCTTAAAGAAAAATAATATCAATTTCATAGGAATAGACTATTCATTTTATGCTCTAAAAATAGCTAAGATAAGACATGAAAAACTTGTAAGAGGAAGTATCTTAAAACTTCCATTTAAAGATAATTTCTTTGATCTCGTATTTTCAATCCAAACTATCTCTTTAATGAACAGCTTTGAGAATTGTTATAATGCTTTTAGAGAAATTGTAAGGGTTTCAAAAAAATATATTATTATTAGTGAATATAAACTTGGTGGCATTATAAAAGAAAGATATAAGCCTGTAATTAAAGAAAATGAAATTGTTTTACATAGATTCTCATTTAAAGAGGATGACTATATAACCTGGGCTAACCAGTTAAATTTAAAAATTATAAAAATTGGAACAATTTTAAATATAAAACCAAAGGGTATAGGTAAATTTCATTTTTTAAAAAGCCTTTATTTAAACTTAGATTACTTAATGTTTAAACTTAATTATAAAAGTGGTAAATATCTTTTGGGTATTTTTGAAAAGCCTTAAAATTTTAATTATGATATATTTATTTATATTTCTTATTCTTTTAGGTTATAAGATGGTGTTTTTTTCAATTTTTTACGGGTGGTCCCATGGTGACACTTATGAATATTTTAGAATAGCAAAACATATATTATATTTGGATTTTGATGAATATATGTTAAAAAGAACACTTGGTTTTCCATTATTCATAGCTCTTGGTGGTTTAAATTCAAAAATTATAGTAATATATCAAATGCTTTTAGGAATAGCAATTGCTTTAATAGTTTTTTATCTAATATATGATATAACAAAATCAAGATATATATCATTATTTGCTTCTATTTTATTGGGAACATATATTCAATCTACTCATTTGGAATTTGGAATGCTTACAGAAACACTCTGTTATTTTTTATTGACACTTTATATTCTTTTAATTTACAAGTTTTTTAAAACAGATAAAACATTATATATTATTTTAGCTTCTTTTGTTTGTGGATATTTAATTATAGTTAAATTAAATTTTATTCCCACAATCATCTCTCTTATAAT
>Ga0079997_107219_pt1 | contig 22591 bp, 23 predicted proteins | sample PerSpoCPS_CMetaG_FD_69200 | JGI IMG/M metagenome (GOLD analysis project Ga0079997, IMG submission 69200) | Archaeal communities from Yellowstone National Park, Wyoming, USA - Perpetual Spouter C (PS_C) MetaG (SPADES assembly) (version 2) | ecosystem: Environmental > Aquatic > Thermal springs >... | reverse complement strand
GCGCGGCGGCCGATCCGCTGGGCGAGTGGACTCAGTCGGTCGACCGTGCGGTCCATCAGTCCCTCCCGCACGAGTGTGCGCCGAGCGGAGTCGATGGCGCCAGGCCAGCACGAGCAGCGTGTGCCAGTGTGGTCCCCGCGCGGGTGCGCTGTGCGGGCGATTCCCGGTACCGGTCGTGCACGCGCGAGCCGTTGAGGCTGCTGCAGCGCCGAGCAGCCCGGCCAGGTGACCGACCAGCACGGCACCGGTCTTGCGTCCCCGACCAGTCAGATGCATGCCTCGGGGGTCGACCGCGCCGCAAGGTGCTCCACGCCTCGCCCCACAGGGGAGACACCGTACCGCCCCCCCACGGCCGGAGCTGGTCCCACGACGCTGCACACCAACGCCGCACCGATCGTCCGAGCATCCGGTACCCCCATCACCTCGGGGGTCGGGCGCTGCCTGACCCGCCGGCCCGGGAGGGCCGGCAATCCCCTGGTGGGGCGCTGGTCACGGTGCCGCTGGGATCGCCGAGGCGGCCGATACACGTCACGAGGGGCTGCCGCGCCGCAAGGCGACGGGCGCGGCACACCGCGCCCCTGCACCGGTTGGACGAGCATCCCCAGCAGGGCCCATGCGCGCCGCGGTTCGGCGGCGCGCCGACCGCCTTGTAGGGGTCGGGCGCCGCCCGACCCGCCGGCCCGAAGGGCCGGGAATGGGCGTGCGGTGTCCAGCGCACGGTCCGTCCGACCAGGGCCAGCGGTCACGCCGCGGGCGACTGGTGACCGCGCCAACGGTCGGCCCATCCAGTGCGTGCCGCGCCGGTGGACAACGTGCCGCGTCGCTCCGACCGACGCGCTGACACTGCAGACAGCGAGATCCCGCTGCATCACGTTCGCTCGCCACATCGTGAGCAGTCGCCTTGCGCTCGGCTCCTACCCGGAGGGGTAGGAAGAGACTCCCCGGTTGGAGAGTCGCGAAACTACCCGCCTGGGCGTGTTCGCTCCGTCGTTCCCCGACGAGACTGAAAACAGGAACGAGGAGCGGCAAGGACCGCACCGGATGAGTCGAGGAGGATCGACGATGGCTGAACGACAGGATCGACCACCGTCCTCGATCGGTCAGCGTAAGGTGAGTCGGCGCGGCCTTCTGGGAACCGCGGCTGGTCTTTCGGCGGGTGCGTTGCTGGCCAGTTGCAGTGTCTTCCAGCGCAAAGAAGAAACACCCAAGCTGGGGGCGAGCGCCGACGAGATCATCAAGGCGCGGCAGCTGACACCGGAGGACGTGACGGCCGCGCTCATGACGTATGTTCCCTCCGGGAAGTACGACGAGTACCTGATGTTCTCCTCCACCGGCCACGGTGGCCAGGTGCTCGTACACGGTCTCCCCTCGATGCGGCTCCTCAAGGTGATCGCGGTCTTCACCCCCGAGCCCTGGCAGGGCTATGGCTACGGCGGGTACACGAATGAGGTCCTCGAGGGCGGGTACTTCCACGGTAAACCGATTCTCTGGGGCGATACCCATCATCCAGCCTTGAGCGAGACGAACGGGGAGTACGACGGCGAGTTCCTGTTCATCAACGACAAGGCGAACGGTCGCGTCGCTGTCATCGACCTGCGCGATTTCGAGACGAAGCAGATCGTCAAGAACCCGCTTCTGGTGAACGAGCACGGCGGCTGCTTCGTCACTCCGAACACCGAGTACGTGCTGGAGGCCGACCAGTACTCGGTGCCGCTGGGTGGCGTCTACGCGCCGATCACCGAGTACAAGGAAAAGTATCGCGGCGTCCTCACGTTCTGGAAGTTCGACCGGCAGAAGGGCCGCATCGTCCCCGAGCAGTCGTTCGCGATCGAGACGCCGCCCTACTGGCATGACCTGGCCGATGCCGGCAAGGGACCGTCTCACGGTTGGGCCTTCTGGAACTCGATCAACACGGAACTCGCGATTCCGGGTATCGCCGAAGGCCGGCCAGCCCTGGAGATCGCGACGACCCAGCGCGACATGGACTATCTCCACGTCGTCAACTGGAAGAAGGCAGAAGAAGTCATTGCGGCCGGCAAGTACGAGGAGATCAACGGTTTCAAGGTCATCCGGATGGACGTCGCAGCGAAGGAAGGCGTTCTCTTCCTGATCCCGGAGCCGAAGAGCCCGCACGGTGTAGACGTGACGCCAGGTGGGGACTACATCGTCGTGGCTGGGAAGCTCGATCCGCACGTGACGGTCTACAGCTTCGCCAAGATCCAGCAAGCGATCCAGGCTGGCCAGTGGGATACCGACGAGTATGGCATTCCCGTCTTGCCGTTCGAGCAGTGTGTGGAAGCACAGGTGGAGCTGGGGCTCGGTCCGCTCCATACCCAGTTCGACGACCAGGGTTACGCCTACACGAGCTTGTTCCTGGACAGCGCCGTGGCGAAGTGGGCACTCGGCAAGCCATATCGTGACGATGGCTGGAAGCTCGTCGAGAAGCTACCGGTGCAGTACAACATCGGCCACCTGGCCGCTGTCGAGGGAGATACGACAAAGCCGGCCGGTCGCTTCCTGGTCGTCCACAACAAGTGGTCGGTCGATCGTTACGCCAGCCTCGGGCCGCTTCTGCCGCAGAATGCGCAACTGGTCTCGATCGCCCCGAATCAGCCGATGCGAGTCCTCTACGACTGCCCGATCGGTATCGGCGAACCGCACTACGCCCAGATCATCAAACGGGAGCGGATCAAGTCGTGGGAGATTTATCCCGAGGTCGGCTGGAATCCGCACACGCAAAGCACCGATCCCAACGCCGTGCTCAAGGTCGGCGAGGAGCGGATCGAGCGCCGCGGCAAGACGGTCGAGATCTGGGGTGTGCTCTTGCGCAGCCAGATTCGTCCCGATCTGATCGAGGTGGAGCAGGGGGACGAGGTGATCTGGCACCTCACCAACATCGAGCGTGCTAAGGATGCCACGCACGGGTTCGCCCTCGGTGGCTACAACATCAACCTCAGTCTCGAGCCGGGCGAGACGCAGACCATCCGCTTCAAGGCCGATATCCCAGGCACCTTCCCGTTCTACTGCACGGAGTTCTGCTCCGCCCTGCATCTCGAGATGATGGGCTACTTCCTGGTAAAGCCGACCTGATCCCGCAGCGGTGGGGCTGAGGGAAACTCCCTCAGCCCCACCTCGATCGGTAACAGGCGAACCATCGAGTCGAGAAAGGATCGGAACCATGACCGGCATCACCGTTCGGGCCCCAGCCCAAGCCGGTATCAGCCAAGCGATCGCGCGAGTAGTTGCGCGCATTGGCGATCGTATCCCGTTCTTCCTCGCAGCGGCAGCGCTCGCGCTTTCGCTCTCCCTTCCCTACTGGCATATGACCTTGCTCGCCCCTCAATACCCGGGCGGACTCCGCGTGTGGATCTCTCTCACCAAGCTGACCGGCGACGTGCAAGAGGTCAACGGCCTCAACCACTACATCGGAATGATGAAGCTGGAGGATGCTGCCCCCTTCGAGCGGGCGATCGCCCCCTACGGCGTCCTCGCGCTCGCCCTGGTGGCGCTCCTCGCTGGTCTCCTCCGGCGCCGCTGGACCGCCCTCCTGACTATCCTCGTCGTCATCTTCCCACTGGTCTTCGTCGCTGACCTGCAGTACTGGCTCTGGTACTTCGGGCACCACCTCGACCCGCACGCTGCGCTCTCCAGCGCCATCCGACCCTTCACGCCACCGGTGTTCGGGACGGGTCGCGTCGGGCAGTTCGTGGTGGAGACCCGCTTCGATAGCGGACTCTACCTCGCCGTGCTCGCCGCTGCGAGCGCGCTGGTCGGCATCATCGCTCGCCTGCGCGGGCCAGCGCAACGGGGGTGAGACGATGCGACGGTTCGTCCTCGCTGCAGCACTCGCGCTCCTGCTGACGCCACTCGCCCCGGTTCAGGCCACCAGTCCCGGGGAGATTCTCGTCTGCCCGGACTGCCCACAGCGCGATCTCGCGGCCGCGATCGCCGCGGCACCGGCTGGCGCAGTGATTCGCGTGCGCGGTGGGTACTATCCTGGGCCGCTGGTGATCGATCGCCCCGTGACGCTGCTCGGCGAGGACTGGCCGATCATCGACGGTGGTGGAAGAAGCACCGTCGTCCACGTGGCAGCGCCGGAGGTGCATCTCGAGGGGTTCGTGGTCCGCGGCAGCGGCACCAGCCACGACCGCGAGGATTCCGGGATCCTGGTCACGGCAGCGCAGGCGCGCATCATCGGCAACCGGGTGCTCGACAGCCTCTTCGGTATCCAGCTGCTCGATGCACCCGACGGACTCGTGCAAGAAAATCTCGTCGTCGGCAAACCACTTCCCGAACCACAACGCGGTGACGGGATCAAGCTCTGGTACAGCCCACGTGCCCGCGTCGTCGGCAATCATGTGCAGGACAGCCGGGACGTGCTGGTCTGGTATTCCGACGGGACGCTCGTGGAGGGCAACCTGGTCGAGCGCGGCCGTTACGGCATTCATTTCATGTACTCCAACGACAGCACGATCGAGCGCAACGTCCTGCGCGATAACTCGGTCGGCCTCTACCTCATGTACGGCGCACGCATGACCGTTCGCGGCAACGTCTTCCTGCACAACCGCGGCCCCTCCGGACACGGGCTCGCGCTCAAGGAGACGGATGGGGCCCTGGTGGAAGGAAACCTGATGCTGCGTAATCGAGTCGGCCTTTATATCGACAACTCCCCGATCTCCGAAAACGTCGTCAATCGGATCAGCGGGAACTGGATCGCCTACAATGATATCGGGCTCCTCGTCAGCCCGGCGACTCGCCGCAACGTGATCGCCGGCAATACGATGCTCGAGAACATCGAGCAGGCTGTTCCGCAAGGTGGCGGGACGCTCCAGCATCTCTCCTGGGAGGAAAACGGACGCGGGAATTTCTGGAGCGACTATGCCGGCTACGATGCCGACCGCGACGGCATCGGTGACCTCCCGTACGAGAGCCGGGCACTCTCCAGCGCGCTCACTGATCGCGCGCCGCTCCTCGCCTTCTTCCGCTTCAGCATCGCGGCGATGGCACTCGATCTCGCCGCTCGAGCTGTCCCGCTCTTCCAGCCGCCACCACGACTGGCCGATCCATTCCCGCTGGTCGCCGCGACACCCTGGCCGGCTGTTCCCTGGGACGCGCCAGCTCCAGCCCCTTACCGGGCATTCCTCTCCCTGGGTGTTCTCGGGCTCGCCTTGCTACCGCTCCTTGTGGCGTTCCGACGGCCACGCCCGGCGCTCGCTCTGGCCGGAGCGCCAGCCGCCTCGACGTCCACCATCTCCTGCCTCGCCCCCGAGCAGGCCGATCTCGAGCAGGAGATCGCCGCGGTCGCACCGGTGATCCAGGTCAACCAGCTCCGCAAGCGTTATGGGGAACGCATGGTGCTGGACGGGGTGAGCTTCGCGGTTCAGCCCGGTGAGGCGGTCGCGCTCTGGGGGCCGAACGGGGCAGGGAAGACGACTATCCTGCGTTGCTTGCTCGGGCGAACCAACTACGAGGGAACGGTTTCCGTCTTCGGTCGCTCGCCTCTCCGCGATGGCCCGGCTGTGCGGGCGCGCATCGGCTACGTGCCGCAGCAGCTGCCGCTGCTCGATCTGCCGGTCGGGGAATTGGTGACCACGATCGCCCAGTTGCGCGGTGAACCGCTCGAGCGCGCCTGGGAACGACTGAGAACCTTCGGTCTCGAGCAGGCCTGGCACCAGCCGATGCGCACCCTCTCCGGCGGGATGCAGCAGCGCCTGGCGCTCGTCCTCGCCACCATCGCTGATCCCCCACTGCTCTTGCTCGACGAACCGACCGCCAACCTCGATGCCACCGCCCGCGAGGATCTCTTAGCCGTGCTGGAGCGATTGCGCGACGAGGGGCGGACCATCGTTTTCGCCTCTCACCGGCCGGACGATGTCTGGCGGTTGGCTACCCGCGTCCTCCGCTTGCAAGACGGTCACCTCGTTGCGGAGTCGCGGTCGGTCTTCCAGCCGAAGCAGGATGTGCAGCAACTCCTCGTCCTCCAGCTGGAGGAAGAAGCGTTGCAGCCAGCGACGCACCTTTTGAGCGCGCACGGCTTCCTCGCCTACCGCGTGGGCCACGAGGTGCGTGTCCTCGTCACTCGGGATCGCAAAGCCGAGCCTTTCTTCCTGCTTGCCCGCGTCGGTATCCGCGTCCGCGACTTCCGCTTGGAGGCCTCCGATGGGTGGTAAGGCGTTCGTCGTCCTGGCCCAGAAAGAGCTCCGCGATGCGTTCCGCAACCGCTGGTTCATCGCCGATGCGCTCGCGCTCCTTATCCTGAGTCTCGCTCTGTCGCTGCTCGTTTCCCTGACCGGCGCTGCCAGCCCGGTCAGCGGCTTCGGGCGTACAGCCGCCAGTCTCGTCAACCTCATGCTCCTGCTCGTCCCCTTGATGGGGATCACGCTGGGAGCGCTGGCTATCGCGGGAGACCGGGAGCGGGGCGCGCTCGAGTTCTGGCTGACGCAGCCGGTCAGCACTGCGACCTTCTTTCTGGCCAAGGCGCTGGGCATGGGAGCAGCGCTGGCGGCCGCCGTTCTCGTCGGCTTCGGGGCGAGTTCCGTCGTGCTCCTCCTCGTTGGCGCCACCGATCCGTTCGCCTTCCTCGCCCTGGCCGGCTTGACCGTGCTCCTGGCGTGGGCTTCCCTCGCGCTCGGGCTCTTGCTCTCCAGTCGCTGTGCCCGCACCAGCACTGCCGTGAGCCTGGGCCTCGGTGCCTGGCTCCTCCTCGTCCTGCTCGGCGACTTGGGGCTCATGGGAACCGCGCTGGCTGTCCGTCTCCCCCCAGCTTGGCTCCTGGCCATCGCGCTGGGCAACCCGGTGGAGAACTATCGTATCGCCGCACTGCGCTTGCTCGCAGGCACCTTGGAGTTGCTCGGACCGGCCGGGCTCTATGCTGACGAGCGCTTCGGGGCCAGTCTCTGGATCTTGCTGCCAGCGACGCTCCTTCTCTGGATCGCCGCGGGCACCGGTTTCGCCTACATCGTTCTGCGCCGGGAGGTGTCGCGATGACCCGTCGGCTGTTTCTCATGGTGCTCTTGGGAAGCCTCTCGGCAGGAGCATGCCGGCATCAGAAAGCGCTCACCCCACCGGAGATCCGCCTCGGGCGCGATGTCTGCAGCGAGTGCGGGATGATCATCTCCGATCGGCGTTTTGCGGCTGCTGCCGCGACGGCGAACGGCGATACGACGCTCTTCGACGACATCGGCTGCCTGCTCGCGTATCGACAGAAGCATTCCCCCGCATGGGTAGCCATCTGGGTGCATGATTTCGAGAGCCAAACCTGGATGGATGCCTCTACTGCCCGATACCTGGTGAGTTCCGGTGTCCGCTCGCCGATGGGTTGGGGGATCGCGGCCTTCGCCGACCCGAGCATGGCCGAGGCGCAGCAGCGCGAACTCGGCGGTGAGCTGGTGACCTGGGACGAGCTGCTCGCGCGGCCACTTCAGCGCCCCCGCTAGGCCAGAAACACGGGGGCAGCGACAGGAGCCGAACACTCAGAGCGCCCCCGGCTGCGCGCGCCTTCGCCGTTCCCCCGGAGGAACGCGCTGCTCGGGTCGGCCCCCTGCCGCACGCCGGCCTCGGGGTACCGAACCCGCTGGAGGACACACGGAGGGTTCGACAGGCCAGTAGCATGGTCGCGCACACCGTGACCGCTGGCCCTGGTAGGACGGACCGTGCACTGGACACCGCACCCATGGTCGGTCATGCCCAGCCCTCCCGGGCCGCCGGATCAGGCAGCGCCTGAGCCCGACACAGGGGAACGGCAGCGCCGAACCGTGGCAGGTATCGGGCTACAGGGGATGGACCGCGCAACCGGTGCCGGGGCGATGCGCTGCGTCGCCTGACTACCCCACCGGCGCGGCGACCTGGGCGGCAATCATCCTCACGGCCATGTCGCTCGGCACTGTGGGCATCCGGCCACGCCGCACGTCCATTCCCGGCCCTTCGGGCCGGCGGGTCAGGCAGCGCCTGACCCCTACAGCATGGGCGGGCCGCCCACCCGTGGCAAATGGATGCCCGACCAGCGATGCGCCGCCCACCCCTGTCGGGGCGAGGCGCTGCCGCACCCGACCGCGCCATAGGCGCGGCAAACACGGTGGCACCCAACCGTGGGCGTTGACGATCCCGGTGAGGCGCTCCCCACCGCGCCTGCCCTGGATTGCCGGTCCTCCCGGGCCGGTGGGTCAGGCAGCGCTTGCCCCCGAGGCGATGGAGTACCGGGTGCTCGACGATCGCTACGGCGTTGGTCTGCAGCGTCGTGGGACCAGCTCCGGCCGTGGGAGGCGGTACGGTGTCTCCCCGGTGGGGGAGAGGCGTGGAGCCCCTTGCGGCGCGGTCGACCCCCGAGGCATGCATCTGACTGGTCGGGAGCGCAGGACCGGTGCCGTGCTGGTCGGTCACCTGGCCGGGCTGCTCGGCGTTGCGGCAGCCCCATCGGCCCGCGCGCCGGCGTGGGGGTGCTGCGCGCGCAGCACCGGCTGGCAAACGGCGATCCTCGCACAGTGCTGATCACGCACCCTGCCGAAAGCCACGCGTTCGTCGGCACCAACTTGCACGATCGACCGGACATGATAATCTTTTTCTCGTTCTCCTGCCTGCGCTTCCGGCGAATGCCGGTTGGGCATTGCCTTTCGGAAAGCGGAAGATCGGAAACGGAGGGGTATCATGCTGCTCCTGCGGTATGGGGTCGTCGCAGCAGTGCTGGCAGCGATCGTCAATGCGGTCCTCTGGGCGATCGCGCGCGCCGTCGGGGTCTCGCTGCGTGTCCAGCCACCTGGCCAGCCGGAAAGCGAGATCGGACTGCCGCAAGTGGTGATCCTCACCATCGTGCCGTTGCTCGCCGGAACCGCCTTCTACGCGCTGCTCCGGCGCTGGACTCGCCGCCCCTTCCTGATCTTCTTCATCGTCGCGCTCGTCGTCTTCGCGGTCCTGCTCGTGCCGCCGTTCGCCGCCACCGAACGGCCGGGTACACGCTTCCTGCTCATCCTGATGCACGTGGTGGCGACATTGGCCATCCTGGCCGGCCTCTACCAGTTCGAGCGCCGGCGCGCCCGACTCTGACGCGCGTGCCCAGTCGGGAAGTCCCCGATCGGGCACAGCAGGCGAGGGGGTGCCGCTCGTCGATCAGCCGAGGTGCTCGCTAGAGCGTGATCACCTGATCGGGTGGGTTCTGCGCCAGCGCCGCGTAGAGATCGGGGAAGCAGCCGACCTGCACGCCAGCGACCGTCCCGACCGGACGGATCTCCGCTGGTTCGGTCCGCCCGCGGCCAGTCACCGGATCGCACCAGCGCGGCTGCCCCTCGGCCAGATGCCGTTCTCGCGCGCACATGTCGCACATCATGAGCAGGATCCCCTTTTCCTGGGCGATCCGCGCCAGCCGCTCGCCGATCGGATCGCCAGCGCGCAGGACGAAGACGTTGTCATCGAAGAAGAACATCCCGACCACCTCGACCCCGTGCGTCCCCGCCTCGAGCTGGGGCAGGATCATCTGCCCCAGCTTGTAGCTCGCCGCTCGCGGCGTCGCGAACACATAGGCCACTCGCATCCGCTTCCCTCCTGTCCAGTCGCCAACCAACCGCACCGGTGGCGCGCCATCGTTCCGACTACCCCCTTTCCGCGCTCCCGTGCGCGCTCACCGGAGCGTTCGCGCCACCGTGCGTCGGACGCTCGCCGACGCATCGCTACTTCATGATACTCGGTCTCAATTAGACCGACACCCCCTGCCGACCTGCTTGCGAGCTCCTGCAGTGCACGTCGATCAGCTCCCCGAGATCGGGAACGGGGAGCACCTCGCTGGTCGTTCTCACGGAACCTCGGGCCGGGGTGTGCGCGCTCAGCTGCGCGCCGCCATGAGGCGCCGCCACGCCCCGCGCCCGCGCACGACCCCGGCGACCAGCGCAAAGAGCAGCGTCGCGACCAGCACGATCGCCCCACCGGAGGGGACACTGAGGTAGTAGCTCAGGTAGAAGCCGACCGCTGCCGCGACGGCACCGAAGACGACCGCCAGCGCCATCATGCTCGGCATCCGGCGAGCGACCAGCGCGGCAGTCGCTGCCGGCGTGACCAGCATCGCCAGCACCAGGACCACACCGACTGCTTGCACCGAGACCACGACCGTCACCGAGAGGAGCAGCAGGAGCAGCAGCTGCAACGCCCCAACGGGCAAACCGGCCGCTTCGGCCACCACGGGATCGAAGTGGGCGAAGAGGAGTTCCTTGTACAGCAGCAGCATCGTCACCAGCACGACTGCCCCAGCCAGCCCGATCGCCAGGAGATCGCGCGAGCGCACCGCCAGGATATCGCCGAAGACGTAGCTGAAAAGATCGACCGTGTACGTCCGGATACCGATCGCCATCAGGACGACGCCGAGCGCGAAGAGCCCACTGAACACGATCCCGATCGCCGTATCGGTACTCAAGCCGACGCGCCGGGTCACCCAGCCGATGCCCAGCCCGGCCGCCACCGCAGCGGCCAGCGCCCCTAGGTAGAAGCTGAAGCCTGCCAGGAAGGCCACCACGATGCCGGTGAACGCGACGTGCGCCAGCGCATCGCCGATGAACGCCAGCCCCTTGAGGACGACGTAGCTGCCGACCAGCGCGCACAACGTACCGACCAGCACGGCCGCAACGAGCGCACGCAGCAGAAATCCGTAGCGCAGTGGCTCGAGGAGGAGGTCAACAACTCCGCTCATCCCCGTCCTCGCTTTCCACTACGATCACCCGGTCACCGTAGCGCAGGAGCAGCAGATGCGATTGGAACGTGCGGTTGAGCAGCGTCTCGGTGAAGACCTCTTGCGGCGGCCCATAGGCGATCACCTCATGGTTGAGGAGCAGCACGCGGTCGAACCGTTGCGCCACGCAGGAAAGATCGTGGGTCGCCACCAGCGCCGTCTTTCCCTGCCGACAGAGCCGCTCCAGGAGTTCGAACACGAAGTGCTGGGTCGGTGCATCGACACCGCTCACTGGCTCGTCGAGGAGAAAGATCTCCGGCTCCTGCGCCAGTGCCCGCGCGAGGAAGACGCGCTGCCGTTGCCCACCGGAAAGCTCGACGATCAACCGGTCGCGGAACTCCAGCATCCCCACCTGCTCGAGCGCCCACAGCGCCAGCTCGCGGTCAGCCTTTCCGGGGCGACGGAACAGCCCCAGCCGCGGGTAGCGCCCCATCAGCGTCACGTCCAGGACAGTGACCGGGAAGTCCCAGTCGATCGTCTCCCGCTGCGGAATGTAGGCGATATCCGGATTGGGGCGCGCTGGTTTCCCTTCCACGAGCACGCGCCCCTGCCAGGGCGGTAAGAGGCCGAGCAACGCTCGGAACAGCGTCGACTTCCCGCTCCCGTTCGGCCCCAGCACGCCGACCAGCGAGCCGCGCTCGACCGCGAAACTCACCCCGCGCAGGATCGGCTCCCCACGCCGGTAGCCCGTCGTGAGCCCTTCGACGGTGATCGCGAGAGCCGTCGCCTCGCGCGCTGCTCGCTCCGGCGCTGCCGTTCCTCGCTGCATTACCCACGCAACCCTTCGACCACGTTGGTCACGTTCTGCCGCATCATCCCCAGATAATCCAGACCGGCCGGTGCCGCATCGCTGTAGAGCTCGAGCACCCGCACACCCGCCTCCTGGGCGATCGTCTGCGCCAGTTTCGGGTTGAATTGCGGCTCGACGAAGATGGCTGGTACCCCCTCCTGGCGGATCCGCTCGACCAGCTGCGCCACCTCTTGCGGCGAGGGCTCCCGCCCCGGACTCAGGATGACGACACCCACGAGCTCCAGTCCATAGTGTGCCGCAAAATAGGGGAACGCATCGTGGAACGTGACCAGCTTCCGCCGTTCGGGCGGGATCGTGGCGATCTGCCCCTTCGCCCACTCGTCGAACGTGCGGATTTCCTGGCTATACCGCTCGGCATTCGCCCGGTAGGTCTCGGCATGCGCTGGATCGACCTCGGCGAGCGCCTCGGCGATCCGCTCGACGTAGACGATCCCGAAGTCCGGATCCAGCCAGAAGTGCGGGTTCACTCCCTGCTCGTGCTCCGCCTCCGGCGTGCCCTCGTGCTCATGATCGTGCCCCGCCTCGATCCCCGGTGGCGGCTCCAATCCCGCGCTGAGCGCCACGACGCGTGCCCGGCTACCAACGGCTTCCAGCTGGCGCTCCATCCAGGGATCCAGATCACCGCCGTTGTACACCACCAGTGCCGCCTGAGCCAGTTTGGCCACGTCGCGCGGAGCCGGCTGGTACGTGTGCGGATCCGTCCCCGGTGGCAGGACCGCGCTGACCGCGACCAGATCCCCACCGACTGCCTCGACCATCGTGGCGAAGATCGGCAGACTCGTCACCACCACGACGCGCTGCCCGCTCGGCGTCGCGGCTGGCTGGGCACTCGGCGTCACCGCCGGCTGCACGGTCGGCGTCGCACTCTGCCCGCAGGCCGCCACCAGCAGCCCCGCGAGGACGAGCAGCCCGAGTACCGTCCATCGTCGGTGCATCGCACCCTCCCTCGTCATGATACGCCGTCTCATCCACCAGCGCCGATCAGCGCTCGGCGCACTGGATGATACCATGTCTCAATAATTCCCGAGACGCAGCTGCTGGTTCAGCGACCGCGTCGTCGCGCCGTACCGGGACGCGACCGACGCGTTACCCTGAGAACATGGTTCGCTCAGGAAGAGGAAACCGCGGGTTCGCGCTGGCAGAGCTGGCAGAGCCCGCTCACCTCCAGCCAGTGACCGAGGATCCGGAAGTGGGTCTGGTCGGCGACCTGAGCGAGGACAGTCTCCAGGTTACAACCCGCAAATTCCGCGACCGCCCCGCAGCGGATACAGACGACATGATGCCGATGCCCATCGCCACCGACCACGTAGCGATGCACACCCGAGGGATGATGGATCCGCTCGACCACCCCCAGTTCGGCCAGGAGATCGAGCGTGCGGAAGACCGTCGCCCGGCCGATCGTCGGCTGGCGGCGACGCAGCGCGCGGAAGATCTCCTCTGCGGAGAAGGGTCCCTCCTGCGCCAGGACGTACTCGACGATCGCGCGCCGCGGCCCGGTGATCCGCCAACCGCGCTGGTGCATCGTTTCCAGGATCGTCTCCGCCGTGCGCATGATCGCCCTCACCGTTCTCCAGTATACCGGCACCGCAGTGTCGCCCAGCGCGAGCACGCCTGCTCCATCGTTGCTGCCCCCTTCCCAGCCAGCGCTGCACTCGCTATGCTGAGAAGGCGAAAGTACCCGATCGCTCCGAGGAGGCAACGATGCATATCGAACTCGGCCGTCCAGTCATGAGCCGCGACGGGAAGCGCATCGGAACAGTCGACCAACTGGTCCTCGACCCTGACACCCGCGAGGTCCGCGCCATCATCGTCCACCGTGGCCTGCTCCTCACCGAAGACCGCCTCGTCGACCGCGCCGCGATCGACACCGTCGCCCCCGACGGAACCGTCTGGCTCGCGCTCGATGCCGAGCAGGCACACGAACTTCCGCTCTTCGTCGAGGAAGAGTTCGTCCGTCTGACGAACGAGGAAGCGGCCACGTTGCCATACGTCTGGCCCAGTGGCGGTGGACTCGGCCCGGTGCCGCTCCTCTGGGGTGCACCGGCCCGCGAGCCGGTCATCCCGGAACCGCGTATCGCCCCCTACGATCCCAGCGGAGGCACGCTCCCCAGCTCCACGGCCCCGACCCCAGCCCCGGTCGAGGTCGCGACGAACCTCCCCCCGGACACCGTGCGCATCGATCGCGGAACAGCCGTCATCGCCAGCGACGGCACGCGCCTGGGCAAGGTCGAGCATGTCCACCTGAACGAGGACGGGGAGATCGTGAGCCTGGCCGTCGATCCCGGCCTCTTCGGCGGCGAACCGCTCCACATACCAGCCGAGTGGATCGACTCGGTCACCGAGGAGGCAGTCCACCTCGCCGTCGACGCCGCCACCGCTCGGCGCGGCCGACGCTGAGGACTCCTGGAGTCCAGCAAAGGCAGAACCATCCCGTCCGAGACGACCCGACTGGCGAGCGCGTCCAGTCCGACCCGATCGATTCGCTCGACCAGCTCCCGATCACGCAGCGGTCGCCGACCTTCCGAGGAGAGCGGCCAGCGTCTCCGCCGTGCCCTGAGCGGCGGACTCGCCATCGCGGGCAGCAGGCGCCAGCACAGCACTCAGTTCGGGCACTTCTCGCACCGCACGCTGACGGAATGCCTCGATGTGGAACCCGATGACCTCGTGCGTATCGGGATCGACGAGCAGCGCCAACCAGTCCGGTTCGGTGAGAAAGATGCTCACCGCTGGACGCTCGCATTCCCGCCAGAACACGAGAAGCTCATCAGCTGTCGGATCGAAGACGACTCGGAGAGATCCCGTACGCATCGACTCGCGCAGCTGATCGCGCGACGGAACTTTCGGACGATACTCGTACACGCTCACTGTTCGCGCCTCCAGACCGGCTCCTCGGACCGATGCAGCCGATCGACTGGGTAGGCCGTCACCACACGCGCCGGATGCCATCCCCGATCCACAACGACTTTCAGGTACGCAGCGATCGGCAACCCGAGTTCGCTCGCCGCTCGATAATAACACTCTCGTGTGGGAAAGTTTCGATCCTGTGCAATCAGGAGTGGATCCTCGATCGTCTCGAAGACGTGCTCGAGACGCACCAATCCTCGCCCTGGCCTCTGCCGAATATGCTCCCAGGCAGAGGCAGGAAGCTCCACCGGCAATCCCCGCGGGTCAGTCACGCTCCCGAGTACATCCACTCGCGAGAAACCTCTTCACTCCGAGTCCGTCGCTAGGATCCACGCTGGACCTCCCGCAGCGACCGGGATCCATCGCCACCAGGTCGGGGAGATCGTGAGCCTGGCCGTCGATCCCGGCCTCTTCGGCGGCGAACTGCTCCACATACCGGCCGAGTGGATCGACTCGGTCACCGAGGAGGCAGTCCACCTCACCGTCGACGCCGCAACCGCTCGGCGCGGCCGACGCTGAGGGATCCAGCCCACCACGATCGGCACGTCACCCCGTTCGGCGAGAAGACCGCTGACCGAGCGCCGTCCGAGCGCTGCCAGGCTCCTCACCCCTCGCGCCCGAGCTCCCACTCCGGGGGGGTCGAGCGCGCCAGCGTCGTGTCGAACTCCTCGTAGGCGAAGTAGCCGAGCAGCTCGTACAGTTCCGCCCGCGTCTGCATCTCCCCCACCAGCCCGCGCGTCGTCCCCTCCGCAGCCAGCGTGCGGTAGAGCCGCTCCATCGCCTTGGCGGCCACGCGCAGAGCCGAGACCGGGAACAACGCGATCCGGTAACCCCAGTCCGCCACCTGGGCCGCCGTGAAGGCAGGCGTTCGCCCGAACTCGGTCAGGTTGGCCAGCAGCGTGACGCCCGGAAGGGCCTCGGCCACCGCCCGGAACGCCTCCTCGCTCGGCAGCGCTTCGGGGAAGATCGCGTCGGCCCCTGCCGCCAGATACCGACGCGCTCGCGCGACCACCCCCTCCAGCCCTTCCTGCTCGTAGGCATCGGTGCGGGCGATCACGTAGAGGTCGGGAGCCACCGCCTTGATCGCCCGCACCTTTTGCTCCAGCTCCTCGGCTGGCGCCAGGAGCTTGGCCGAGAGATGCCCGCACTTCTTCGGCTGCTGCTGATCCTCGATCTGTACCCCCGCCACGCGTGCCTCGACCAGCTCCCGCGCGGCCCGCGCTGCATTGAGCACCCCACCGTACCCGGTGTCGATATCGACGATCAGCGGCAGTTCGGTCGCCCGCACGATCTCGCGGGCCCGCTCGACCACTTCCTCCAGCCCGATCATCCCCAGGTCGGGAAGGCCCCGGCTCGCCGTCAGCGCGGCACCGGAGAGATAGAGCGCCGGAAAGCCGGCAGCCCGCGCCGAGAGCGCCGAGAGCCCATCGTAGACTCCCGGCAAGACGACGAGCCCGGCTGCGACCCGATCACGGAACGCTTGCGCCAATTCCCGCTGCGCCCGCGGCTGCTGCCGGATCCAACTCATCCTTCACCCCCGGTGCAAGGCATCGAGCAGCTGGTCGACGGCCAGATCCGGCAACCCCGGATCGTCGAGCAAAAGGTGCTCGAGCGCGGCTGCCCGCCGCTCGGGATAGACCAGGCGGAGCGCCCGCGCCAGCTTCTGCCGCAAGAGCGGCAGCCCTTCGGCTCGCCGCCGCGGATGTCCGATCGGATACTCGACCAGGACTCGCTCGGTCCGACTTCCGTCGCGGAAGACGACCTGCACCGCGTTGGCGATCGACCGCTTCTCGGGATCGAGGTAGTCCCGGCTGAACTCCGGGTTCTCGATCACGCGCATCTTGGCGATGAGGGCCGGAATGCGCGGATCGGAGGCGATCGGCTCCAGATAGTGCTCGTAGCGGAGCTCGCCGTAGAGCAACGCCACAGCTGTCATGTACTGCAGCGAGTGGTCACGATCGGCCGGATTGGCGAACGGTCCCGGCTTGTCGATGATCCGCTTCGCCGATTCTTGCGTCTCGATGACGATCTCAGCGATCTCCTCCAGTCGGTCGCGCACCAGCGGATGCAAGCGCAGGGCCGCCTCCACAGCGGTCTGGCCATGAAACTCGGCTGGGAAGGCGATCTTGAAGAGCACGTTCTCCATGACGTAGCTCCCGAGCGGTCGCGCCAGGACCACCGGCTGCCCCCGCAGGACCACGTCCTGGAACCCCCACTGCGGTGCGCTCAGTGCCGTCGGGTACCCGGGCTCGCCCCGCAGCGCCAGCCAGGCCAGCCGGACCGCTCGGCTCGTCGCATCGGCCGCTGCCCACGACTTGCGCGGGCCCGTATTGGGGAAGTGCCGATAGGTGCGCAACGCCGGCCCGTCGACCCAAGCGTTGGAGACCGCGCTCACGACCTCCGCGAACCCGCCACCCCAGAGCGCTGCTGCCACCGCCGCCGAGGCAACCTTGACGAACTGGACATGATCGAACCCGACCCGGTTCAAACTGTTTTCGAGCGCCAGGACACCCTGGATCTCGTACGCCTTGATCGCCGCGGTCAGGACATCGCGGACACGATACGGCTGCTCGCCGCGCGCCCGCCGTTGCCGGCTGACATAGTCAGCGACCGCCAGGATCGCGCCGAAATTGTCCGAGGGATGTCCCCACTCCTTGGCCAGCCAGGTATCGTTGTAATCCAGCCAGCGGATCAGCGCGCTGATGGCGAACGCCCCACCGACCGGATCCAGCACCAGGCTCGTCCCCGGAACCCTGACACCTCCTGGCACGATCGTACCGGGGGCGACTGGTCCGATCAGTTCAGTGCAATCCGGATGGACCAGCGCCTCGCAGGCGCAGGCCAGCGAATCGGCCAAAGCCTGCCGAGCCGTCTCGGCCGCGACCGGACTTGCGATCTCCGTCTCCAGCACGTAGCGCGCGATCTCCACCAGCACCGCGTCCGGTGCGGGCCGCGCCCCACTGCCTGTCTCGCCCACGGTCTCCCTCCCTCTCGTACCAGCGTCACGGTTCGAGTCCACGCGGGCCGGTATAGAGCACACGCGGCCGGAAAAGTCGATTGTGCGCATGCTGCTCGACCACGTGCGCGACCAGCCCAGCGGTGCGGGCCGCGAAGAAGATCGGCGTATAGAGCTCGATCGGGATCCCCAGGACCCAATAGACGGGTGCCGCGTAATAGTCCAGGTTCGGGAAGAGTCCCTTCTCGGCGCGCATCACGTCCTCGCCGCGCTGGCACATGCGGACCAGCTTCTCCCCCTCGGGGTCCCCCTTTTGCGCCACCAGCGCCGCCAGCGTCTCCTTGAGCAGCTGCGCCCGCGGGTCCATGCGCCGCATGTAGACCCGGTGGCCGAAGCCCATGATCCGCTCCTTGCGCGCCAGCTTCTCGCGGATCAGTCGCTCCAAGCCGTCCTCGTCGCCAGCCTCCAGCAGCATCTCCATCACCGCCTCGTTGGCTCCACCGTGCAAGCGCCCCTTGAGCGAGGCGACTGCGCCGGTCAAGGCACCATAGAGATCAGCCAGCGTCGAGGCGATGACCCGCGCCGCGAAGGTCGAGTTCGGGAGCTCGTGCTCAGCATAGGCGATGAGCGTCTGATCGAAGGCACGCACCTCGGCCGGATCCGGCTCCCGCCCGGTGATCATCCAGAGGAAGTTCTCCGGATAGGAACGGCGCCGGTCGGGCAGCAGCGGCTCTCCCCCTTCCGCGACGCGGATCAGGTTGGCCACGATCGTCGCGGACTGCGCGATGACCCGGAAGCCGCTCTGCCGGTCCTGCTCCGGATCCGCCGAGTTGGCCGCCTGATCCCAGCCGCCCAGCGCCGAGACCGCCGTGCGCAGGCGGTCCATGGCATCCATCTCGCGCGGCAGCAGCCGCAAGATCTGCCAGATCTCCGCTGGCACGTCGGCCACGGCGAGCAACTGCTGCTCCAGTGCCGCTCGCTCCGCCTCGGCCGGCAGCTGGCCATTCACCAGGAGCCCCACCACGTCCACGTAGGTCCGCTGCCGAGCCAGGTCGAGCAGGTTGTAGCCGCGGACGACGATCTCCTCGTGTTCGACATCGAGATAGGAGATCGCTGTTTCGGTAGCGATCACGCCCTCCAACCCTGGCCGGTACTCCACTGCACCCATCGCTTGCCTCCTCAGCGCCAGGACGAGACCGATCCACTCGCCCTGATTCTAACCCTCCATTCGAGAAACCGGACGCCGTGTGCAGCCGACCCGAACACCGCGCGACTTTCCCTCCGCCTGCCCCGCGTTCGCCGGTCGGCGGAACTGCCGACGCCCTCCGGCCACGGCTACCCATCCGCAACCCTGCCGACCCAGAGCCGCCTGATCGCCCTTTCCCCCAGCAGCACTGCCCCCACCCCTTGACAACGACACGAATACGGAGTACTTTGTTACACAAAGTACTCCGCAGATGCTCGGCACCGAACGGAGGGGCACCGTGCACCAGCCGGAACTGGAAGAGGCGCTCACCACCATCGCCCGCACCCAACAGGCTGTCCGCCGGGCCGTCCTCCGCTGGACGCTGGCACCGAGCCTCGCCGCTTGGGGCCTGGTCTGGCTCGTCGGTTTCCCGGCCAGCCTCCTGCTCGCCGGCGACGCACTGACCCTGCTCTGGATCGGACTGGTTGCGCTCGGCCTGGCGGTCTCCTTCGGTACCCAGTTCCTCACCGCGCGCCGCTTGCGTTCCCCGCAGGGCCGCCGCCTCGGACTCTCCTGGGCTGTCGCCAGTGGCTATCTCGGCCTGTGGGCATCGCTCCTCTTCCCGCGCGATCCCGAGCTGGCCAGCTTCGTCCTGGTTACTGCCATCATGGCCGGCTATGTCCTCTACGGCATCTGGATCACCCCCTTCATGGCCATCCTCGGGCTCTTCGTCACCGCGGTCGCCGTCGTCGGCCACCTCCTCGGCCCAGCTCCCTACGCGCTACTGGTCGGCCTCCTCGGTGGCAGCACCCTGATAGCCGGCGGTCTCCGGGTCTGGTGGAGCAGTCGCGATGACGCTCGATGAACGCATCCATCAGCCCACCCGACTCCGCATCATGGCCGCGCTCGCCGCGCTCGCGCCGGAAACCGAGGTCGAGTTCACGACCCTCCGTGACCTGCTCGGCCTCACCGACGGCAACCTGAGCACCCATCTCCTGCGCCTGGAGGAAGCTGGCTACATCCGTGTCCGCAAAGCGTTCGTCGCTCGCAAGCCGCGCACCTTTCTGGCGCTCACGCCGTACGGTCGCGCGGCCTTCGAGCGCTATCGTGCCCAACTCGTCGCGCTCTTGAGCGGCCAGTTCCCGCTCCCAGCCGACTCCCCCCCTGGCGACCAGGACGGTTCCGACGAGCGAGGAGGTCCACCGTGAACGTCGTCGAGGTCGCGGAACTCCGCAAGACGTATGGCCAGGTCGTCGCGGTCGCGGGCGTGAGCTTCACCGTTCAGGACGGCGAGATCTTCGGTATCGTCGGCCCGAACGGTGCGGGCAAGACGACGACGATCGAGTGCCTGGAAGGATTGCGCCGACCCGACGCCGGCACCGTCCGGGTCCTCGGACACGATCCCTGGCGAGAGCGTCGTCGCCTGGCGCCCCAGATCGGCGTGCAGCTCCAGGAGAGCGCGCTACCCGACCGCCTGCGCGTCGGTGAGGCGATCGCCCTGTTCGCGAGCTTGTACCCGAAGACGCTCGATCCGCGCCCGCTTCTCGAGCAACTCGGACTCAGCCAGCAGCTGCGCACCCCCGTCGCCAAGCTCAGCGGTGGGCAGAAGCAACGCCTCTTCCTGCTCCTGGCCCTCCTGCACGACCCCCGTCTCCTCTTCCTCGACGAGCTGAGCACCGGACTCGACCCGCACGGGCGTCGCGCCGTCTGGCAGCTCGTCCGCGCCACCCGGGCACGCGGCACCACTATCCTCTTGAGCACCCACCTCATGGACGAAGCGGAGGAGCTCTGCGACCGCGTCGCGGTCTTCCACCAGGGCCGCATCGTCGCGCTCGATACCCCTTCGCGCCTGATCGCCCGCATCGTCGGGAGCCTGCGGGTGAGCGTTCGGATCCCGGAAGGCGCTCCGCTGCCGCCGCTGCAGTCCCTTCCTGGTGTACGCCAGGTACGACGCGAAGACGGGACACTCGTCGTCCACGCCGACGACGACCGCACTGTCGCCGCCGTCGTCCACCTGCTCGTCGAACACCGTGTCCCCTTGCGGGAGCTGCGCGTCTCCAGCGGCCGACTCGAAGACGCCTACCTGGCCCTCACTGGCACAGCGGTTACCCGAGAGGAGCAGTGAGCCATGCGCAGCCTCGTTCGCCTGACACTGACCGAGTTTCTCCTCGAGCTGCGCGAACCTTTCAGCGCCTTCTTCTCCCTCGTCTTCCCGCCGCTCCTGGTCGTCATCTTCGGGAGCATCTACGGCAACACCCCACGTCCTGGCAGCGGCGGTTTCGGCGTCATCGATCTGGCCGTGCCAGGCTACGTCACCATGGTCATCGCCACGGTCGCGATCTTCAACCTCCCCATCGCGCTGGCCACCTACCGGGAACGCGGCGTGCTCCGCCAACTGGCCCTCGCCCCGGTCTCGTCCATCGCGCTCTTCGCCAGCCAACTCGCCGCTCGCGCCATCCTGAGCGCGCTCGGCATCAGCTTCCTCCTGCTGACCGCTGAACTCGGTTATGGGCTCCGCTTTGCCGGATCTCTGCCGAGCGCGCTGGCGGCAGGGATCCTCGGCTTCCTGGCGATGATGGCCTTCGGCTTCGCATTGGCTGCGCTCGTCCCCAGCGCACGCACCGCACTGGTCGTCGCCTTCGTCGTCTTCTACCCCATGCTGTTCTTCTCCGGCATGGCGCTCCCACCGGAGATCCTGCCCGCGCGTGTACGAGAGCTCGCCGAGTTCCTCCCGGCCACCCCGATCGTCACCCTGCTCCACGCCGCCTGGGTCGCCGAGCCCTGGTCGGATCACTGGCGTGCGCTGCTCCTCCTCGCCGCCTGGACCACTGGCTCGCTCGCCATTGCGACCCGGCGCTTCCGCTGGCAGTGACGAGCCACCACCTGCACCAGTCGTCGCGCTGCTCGCCCCGGCCCGCCATCACCACCCACGCGAACGCGGAGCGGGAGCGATACCCCCGCTCCGCTGACCGACAGTTCGGACGATCTTCCTCAGGCGACCCACCGCTCGCGGACTGCCTCCCACCCGTGAACCCACACCCGCTGGAGCGTCGCTTCGACGAAGAGCACCCGCTCGCGCTCCACCGCCTCCCGCGCCTCCCCGGTCAGGGCCGCTCCCAGCACGACCGGTACCGCGACGAGCCCTACCTCGCGGAGGAGCTGAGCCCATTCCTGGGCACGAGCCACATCCTCGGCATCGATCACCCGCGAGACCTCGATGGCCAACCAGACTTCCCGTTGCCCGTCGAGCGTGAGCCGTCCGCGAGCCAGCAGGTCGGCATCGAGCAATCGATCGAACGCTGCCGGACTGAGCAGGGGCCGGAACTCGCGCTCCCACTCACCGGGCGGGCGGACGCGCAGGCCGCGCAGGAACCGCCCCAGCCAGGAGCTGAGCCGGCGCTCGGCCCGCAGCTCGAGGAGCTCGCCGAGCGCCATGTCCGTGCGGCCAGCCACCGTATCCAGCCGCTGGGCGAGAAGCAGCACCGTCTCGCGGAGCCCTTCGATCTGCCGCGTTTGCTCAGCGATCTGCCGCGAGTGCTCCGCCACCGTCTCCCGCAGCTCGGCGATCTGCCGCGAGTGCTCCGCCACCGTCTCCCGCAGCTCAGCGATCTGCCGCGAGTGTTCCGCCACCGTCTCCCGCAGCTCGGCGATCTGCCGGGTGTTCTCGCGCACCGCCTCGATCAACCCCGCCAATTGGCGGGAGCGTTCCTCGTCACGCTGCACCAACTCAGCCAACAGCCGCTCGACGCGGGCCAGCCGCTCGGGTACCGTCAGCAGCTCCTCGCTCAGCAGCAACCGGCGCAACTCGCTCCGCCATTCCGGATGCTGAGCGAGCAGGCGCACCAGATCTTGGAAGTCCTCGACCGTGAACGCCATGCGTGCACTCCCTCTCGCTTCCGCTATTGTAACGGAGGTCGGCACGTCCTCGTTCACCGATCCGCCCGTTACCTGCTCTCTTCCCCTACCATCCGACCAGCTGCGCGCGGCCGGCACCGAAGCCGGTGGACGCGCTCGAGAGCACGGTAG
>Ga0079997_116614_pt1 | contig 22905 bp, 18 predicted proteins | sample PerSpoCPS_CMetaG_FD_69200 | JGI IMG/M metagenome (GOLD analysis project Ga0079997, IMG submission 69200) | Archaeal communities from Yellowstone National Park, Wyoming, USA - Perpetual Spouter C (PS_C) MetaG (SPADES assembly) (version 2) | ecosystem: Environmental > Aquatic > Thermal springs >... | reverse complement strand
TTTCCAGGGCCTCCCGGAGGGCCTTCTGGAAGGCCTCGGCCCGGGCCTCGGAGCCCAGGTCCACGTGCTCCACCTCCAGGCCGCCCTCCTTCAGGGCCTCGAGGGCCAGGTTGGAGGGGCCCGAGGCGTTGGATATGAGGCGCACCTGGCCGTTTTCCGGGAGGCGGCCCAAGGAGAGGAGGGCGGCCACGTCAAAGGCTTCCTCTAGGCTATTCGCCCGCACCACCCCCGCCTGGGCGAAGAGGGTCCGCACCAGGGGGTCGCGGGAGGGGTGGACGGCCAGGATGGGCTTCCTCTTGCCGATCCGCCGGGCCAGGCGGGAGAAGCGCCTGGGGTTGCCGAAGCTCTCCAGGTAGAGGAGGATCACCTGGGTGGCCTCGTCCTCCTCCCAGAACTGCAGGAGGTCGTTGGAGGAGATGTCGGCCTTGGCCCCCAGGGAGACGAAGGCCGAGACCCCAAGCCCCATCCCTTCGGCGTAGGCGATGACGGCCCGGCCCAGGGTGCCCGACTGGCTGGAGATGGCCAATGGCCCGGGCCTGGGCAGGGGGACGAGGCCCGCAGCCAGGCGGGAGGCGGTGTGGGTGAGGCCCAAAGAACCCGGGCCCAGGAGGCGCATGGAAAGCCTGCGGGCCTTGTCGGCCAAGGCCTTGGCCTCCTCGGGGGTGAAGCCCGTGGTGAGGACGATGACCCCCCGCACCCCCCGGCGGCCGCAGGCCTCGAGGGCCTCCCCCACCCTTTCCTTGGGCACGGCGATCACCGCCAGGTCTACGGGGCCGGGAACGCGCTCCAGGCCGGGGTAGGCCAGAAGGGGCCCCACCGTCCCCCCCTCCTTGCCGATGGCCTCGTTGACGGGGAAGACTGGTCCTTGGAAGCGGCCGAAGATGAGGTTTTCCACCACCCGGTAGCCGATGCTCTCCGGGTCGCGGCTGGCCCCCACCACGGCCACCCCCTTGGGGAAGAAGAAGGGGTGGAGGCTGGCGATGGTGGAGACCTTCTCCCGCCACTCAAAGCGCTCCGCCGCCTTCTCCGTCAGGACGATCTCAAACTCCACCTCCACCTCGCCCCCCTCCCGGTGGGCCTTGACCTGGAAGCCGCTTTCCATGAAGACGTTCAGCATGGGCCGGTTTTCCGCCAGGGTGAAGGCCTGGAAGCGCCTTACGCCCCGCTTGGCGGCGATGAGGGCGAGCCTTTCCAGAAGCAGGGTGCCCAGGCCCTTGCCCTGGTAGGCGTCGTCCACCAAAAAGGCCACCTCGGCGGTGTCCTGGCCCTTCAGGCGCACGTACTCCCCCGTGGCCACGATCCTTTGGGGCTCCCCGATCAGGACGATGAGGGTCACCTTCTCCTCCTCGGGCTTGGCCGAGAGGAGGAGCTCCGCCGCCTTCTCCGGGGAGATGGGGGAGAAGAAGCGCATGCGTAAGGATTCGGGGGAGAGGCGCCTCAGGAAGGCTATGAAGAGGGGAAGGTCCTTCTTGCTGGCCCGTCTCAGGAGGGCGGCGCGCCCGTCCTTGAGGAGGACGGGGCCCTCCTCGAGGCCGTGCTGGGGCGCGGGGGGCGGGACGTAGCCCATGCCCTTATTCTCCGGCAAAGCGGGGGGTTTCGTGCCCCCGCACCACCACCAGCCTGAGCCCGTGGCCCAGGAGGAGGCCCCGGTAGCGGAGGGCCCGCTCCAGGCCGGGGGGTTTGCCGTAGACGGGCCGCCCCTTCTCCCCGGGGAAGAGGAAGTAGCCCTCGGGAAGGACGATGAGGACCCCTTCCCGGGCGCGGCGGGCCCCCTTGAGGGCCCCTTGCAGGAAGGCTTCCTCAGCGGCTTGGCTCACGAGGACGTAGGTGCTCCCCCAGGGGGCGGATGGGGTAGACTGACCCCATGCTGCGGCTGGACACCCGCTTTCTGCCCGATTTTCCCGAGGCCCTGAAGGCCCACGCCCCCCTCTTGGAGGAGGCCCGAAGAAGCCTTCTGGCCAAGCGCAAGAACCCGGGGAGCATGCTGGGCTTTTTGGACCTCCCCGAGGACACGGAAACCCTTCGGGAGATCCGCCGCTACCGGGAGGCGAACCCCTGGGTGGAGGACTTCGTCCTAATCGGCATCGGGGGAAGCGCCCTGGGGCCCAAGGCCCTCGAGGCCGCCTTCAACGAGAGCGGGGTGCGCTTCCACTACGTGGACCACGTGGAGCCCGAGCCCGTCATCAAGCTCCTCCGCGCCCTGGACCCCAGGAAGACCCTGGTCAACGTGGTCTCCAAATCCGGCACCACCGCCGAGACCCTGGCCGGCTTCCTCATCTTCCTGGACTGGCTCAAGGGCGCTCTGGGGGAGGCCTGGCGCCGCCACCTGGTGGTGACCACCGACCCCGAGGCGGGCCCCTTGCGGGCCCTGGCCGCGCGGGAGGGCTTGAGGGCCTTCGCCATCCCCAAGGAGGTGGGAGGGCGGTTTTCCGTCCTCTCCCCCGTGGGCCTTCTCCCCCTGGCCTTCGCCGGGGCGGACCTGGAGGCCCTCCTCATGGGGGCCCGCAAGGCCAACGAGACCGCCCTGGCCCCCGTGGAGGAAAGCCTCCCCTTGAAGACCGCCCTCCTCCTCCACCTCCACCGCCACCTGCCCGTCCACGTCTTCATGGTCTACTCGGAGAGGCTAAAGTACCTCCCCCAGTGGTTCGTCCAGCTCCACGACGAGTCCTTGGGGAAGCGGGACAAGGAGGGCAACCGGGTGGGCACCACCGCCCTCCCCGCCCTAGGGCCCCAGGACCAGCACGCCCAGGTCCAGCTCTTCCGGGAAGGCCCCCTGGACAAGCTCCTGGCCCTGGTCGTCCCCGAGTCCCCCCTGGAGGACCTAAGGATTCCCCCCACTGAGGGCCTCGAGGCCGCCTCCTACCTCTTCGGCAAGACCCTCTTCGGGCTTCTGAGGGCCGAGGCCGAGGCCACCTACCAGGCCCTGGCCGAGGCGGGGCAGAGGGTCTACGCCCTTTACCTCTCCCAGGTTTCCCCCTACGCCGTGGGCTGGCTCCTCCAGCACCTCGTGTGGCAGACGGCTTTCCTGGGGGAGCTTTGGGGCGTCAACGCCTTTGACCAGCCCGGGGTGGAGCTGGGTAAGCGCCTCACCCGGGCCTTCTTGGAAGCGTGGAAATAAGCTCGTGATAAGCTAAACATAAGGAGGCGGCCATGCAGCGCCTGGAAAGCGTTGGTATCAAGCCCCAAAAGCAGGTCTTCTGGAACACGGTCTCCCCGGTTCTGGTGGAGCACACCCTGGCCCGGGGGGAGGGGTTTTTGGCCCACAAAGGCCCCTTGGTGGTGGACACCACCCCCTACACCGGGAGAAGCCCCGGGGACAAGTTCGTGGTGCGGGAGCCGGAGGTGGAGGGGGAGATCTGGTGGGGGGAGGTGAACCAGCCCTTCCCGCCCGAGGCCTTCCAGGCCCTCTACGAGCGGGTGGCCGCCTACCTCTCCGGCCGGGACCTCTACGTCCAGGACCTCTACGCCGGGGCCGACCCCCGCTACCGCCTGCCGGTGAGGGTGGTCACGGAAAGCCCCTGGCACGCCCTCTTCGCCCGCAACATGTTCATCCTGCCCCGCCGCTTCGCCGAGGACGATGAGGTGGAGCGCTTCGCCCCTGGCTTCACCGTGGTCCACGCCCCCCACTTCCAGGCGGAGCCCGAGCGGGATGGCACCCGGAGCGAGGTCTTCGTGGGCATCAGCTTCGCCAGGCGCCTGGTCCTCATCGTGGGCACCAAGTACGCCGGGGAGATCAAGAAGAGCATCTTCACCGTGATGAACTACCTCATGCCCAAGCGGGGGGTCTTCCCCATGCACGCCTCCGCCAACGTGGGGAAGGAGGGGGACGTGGCCCTCTTCTTCGGCCTCTCCGGCACCGGCAAGACCACCCTCTCCACCGACCCCGACCGCCCCCTGATCGGGGACGACGAGCACGGCTGGAGCCAAGAGGGGGTCTTTAACTTTGAGGGGGGGTGCTACGCCAAGGTCATCCGCCTCTCCCCGGAGTTTGAGCCCCTCATCTACAAGGCCGCCAACCAGTTTGAGGCCATCCTGGAAAACGTGGTGGTGAACCCGGAAAGCCGCCGGGTGGAGTGGGACGACGACACCAAGACCGAGAACACCCGCGCTTCCTACCCCATCGCCCACCTGGAGAACGTGGTGGACTCGGGAAGGGCGGGCCACCCCAAAGCCATCTTCTTTCTCTCCGCCGACGCCTACGGGGTCCTGCCCCCCATCGCCCGGCTCTCCCCGGAGCAGGCCATGTACTACTTCCTCTCCGGCTACACCGCCCGGGTGGCGGGAACGGAGCGGGGGGTCACCGAGCCCAAGGCCACCTTCTCCGCCTGCTTTGGGGCGCCTTTCCTCCCCATGCACCCTGGGGTCTACGCCCGGATGCTGGGGGAGAAGATCGCCCAGCACGGGCCCAGGGTCTACCTGATAAACACCGGCTGGACCGGGGGGCCCTACGGGGTGGGGCACCGCTTCCCCCTGCCTGTGACCCGGGCCCTCCTCAGGGCCGCCCTTACCGGGGTTCTGGACGGCGTGGCCTACCGAAAGGACCCGATCTTCGGCTTTGAGGTGCCCCTCGAGGTCCCCGGAGTGCCCGCCGAGCTCCTGGACCCCCGGGGTACCTGGGCCGACAAGGAGGCCTACGACCGCCAGGCCCGGAGGCTGGCGGGGCTCTTCCAGGAGAACTTCCAGAAGTACACCGACGGGGTACCCGAGGCCGTGCGCCAGGCGGGTCCTAAGGCGGGGTAGGCGCGCCTTTGGGGGTCGGGTCTGTGGGCCCGGCCCTTGTCCAATAGGGACCGGGGGTATTAGGCTTGGGGCCGGTGTGGGGAGAAGGGACAGAAGGGACAAATGTACCTCACCCTCGAGGGCCTCTTTTTGGCAGAATGAAGGGCGCTAGCGCCTTGGGGAAAGGTGCCGCTATGAGCCGAACCTGGTTAAGCCGCTACGCCTGGGGAGTCTTGGTCTGGAACGCCCTGGTGGCCCTTTTTGGGGCCTACGTGCGGGCCACGGGCTCAGGGGCCGGGTGCGGGGCCCACTGGCCCACCTGCAACGGGGAGATCATCCCCCGCGCCCCCCAGGTGGAGACCCTTATTGAGTTCACCCACCGGGCCACCTCGGGCCTGGCCTTCCTCTCCGTTCTCGCCCTTTTGGCCCTGTCCTTGCGGCTTCTGCCCAAGGGGCATCCCGCCCGCTTTGGGGCGGGCCTCGCCTTCCTCTTCATGGTCACGGAAAGCCTGGTGGGGGCCTCCTTGGTCCTCTTCGGCTGGACGGCCCACAACGTGAGCGCCGCCCGGGCCGTGGTCCAGATGGTCCACCTGGCCAACACCTACTTCCTCCTGGCCGCCCTCACCCTCACCGCCTGGTGGGCCTCTGGGGGTGCCCCCTTGCGCCTTCGGGGCCAGGGGGCGGTGGGCCTCGCCCTCCTTCTGGGCTTTCTCGCCCTCCTCTTTCTGGGCATGAGCGGGGCGGTCACCGCCTTGGGGGACCTCCTCTTCCCCGTGCGGAACACCCTCGAGGCCCTGGAGCGCTCCTTGACCCCGGGGGAGCACTTCCTGGTGCGCCTTAGAGTCCTCCACCCCCTGATCGCCGTGAGCGTGGGGCTTTACGTGGTCTTCGCCGGGTATCTGGTGGCCCACCTGCGCCCCTCGGAAAAGACCCGCCTCTTCGCCCATCTCCTGGCCTACCTCTACGGGGCCCAGCTCCTGGCGGGTCTGGCCAACGTGGCCTTGAAGGCCCCGGTCTGGATGCAGATCCTCCACCTCTTCCTGGCCTACGCCGTCTGGGTGCTCTTCGTCCTCCTCTCGGCCGCCGCCTTGGCCCAGGGGGCCAGGCGGGTGGAGCTAGGCGAGGGGGGTGGCGAGGTCCACCGGGGGACCGGCGGGGCCACCTGGAAGGACTACCTGGCCCTCACCAAGCCCCGGGTCATCAGCCTCCTCCTCCTCACCACCCTCCTTTCCATGATCATCGCCGCCCAAGGCTGGCCGGGCACGGGCCTCTTTCTCCTGGTGGCCCTGGGGGGGTACATGATGGCAGGGGCCGCCAACGCCATCAACATGGTGGTGGACCGGGACATTGACGCCCGCATGAAGCGCACCGCCCAAAGGCCCACGGTCACCCAGAAGATCGGAAGCCGGGAGGCCCTCCTCTTCGCCTTCGTCCTGGCCCTCTTGGCCTTCCTCCTCCTCTGGTGGGGGGCCAACCTCCTGGCCGCCACCCTGGCCCTTATGGGCCTCATCTGGTACGTCCTGGTCTACACCCTCTACCTGAAGCGGCGCACCTGGCAGAACATCGTCATCGGGGGGGCGGCGGGGGCCTTCCCGCCCCTGGTGGGCTGGGCGGCGGTGACGGGGGAGCTCAACCTCTTCGCCTGGTACCTCTTCGCCCTCATCTTCTTCTGGACCCCCGTGCACTTCTGGGCTTTGGCCCTCATGATCCAGGACGACTACCGGGCCGTGGGGGTACCCATGCTCCCCGTGGTCCTGGGGGAGCGGGTCACGGTGATGCAGATCGCCCTCTATGCCCTCCTCACGGCCATGATCTCCCTCATGCCCCTCTTTATGGGGGAGCTTGGCCTCCTCTACCTGGTTCTCAGCCTGGTCCTTAACGGCTTGCTCGTCCTAAAGAGCTTGGCTCTCTACCGCCAGCCGGAGCGCAGGACGGCGGTTTCGCTGTACAAATACTCCATGCTCTATCTGGCCCTGCTCTTCTTGGGCATGGCGGTGGATCGGGCGCTATAGGGAGGGAAGTGGATGAGAAGAGCTGTAGCGGCGCTGAGTCTTTTAGGTCTAAGCCTGGCCCAGGAGGCGCACCGGGTGGGCATCACCCACCCCGGGGGCTCCTACAACCAGGAGGTGGCCTTCCTTTACCCCTGGGTCTACTTCTTCTCCGCCCTGGTCTTCGTGGTGGTGGCCGGGGCCTTGGCCTACGTCACCTGGAAGTTCCGGGCCAGGCCGGGGCAGGAGGGGGAGCCGCCCCAGGTCCACGGGAACGACCGCCTCGAGGTCATCTGGACCCTGATCCCCCTTCTCATCATCCTGGTCCTCTTCGGCCTCACGGCCAAGGCCCTCATCCAGGTGAACCGCCCCATTCCCGGGGCCATGAAGGTGGAGGTCACCGGCTACCAGTTCTGGTGGGACTTCCACTACCCTGCGCTTGGCCTCAGGAACTCCAACGAGCTCATCCTGCCCGCCGGGGTCCCCGTGGAGCTGGAGATCACCTCCAAGGACGTGATCCACTCTTTCTGGGTGCCGGGGCTTGCGGGTAAGCGGGACGCCATTCCGGGACAAAAGACCCTTCTCCATTTCACACCCAAGGAGCCCGGGAACTACTACGGCTTCTGCGCCGAGCTCTGCGGCCCCAGCCACTCCCGCATGCTCTTCCGGGTCCTGGTGGTGCCCAAGGAGGAGTTTGACCGCTTTGTGGAGGCGGCCAAGGCCTACACGCCCCCCGTGGCCGACGCCCGGGGCCAGGAGGTCTTCCAGCAAAACTGCATGGCCTGCCACGGGGTCCAGGGGAAGATGCCCCCGGCGGTCATCGGGCCCGAGCTGGGCTTCGTGGGCAACCGCGTGAGCCTGGGGGCGGGGATCGTGGACCACACCCCGGAGAACCTGAAGGCCTGGATCAAAGACCCCGCCAGCATGAAGCCGGGGGTCAAGATGCCAAGCTTCCCCCAGCTGTCCGAAGAAGACCTGGATGCCCTGGTCCGCTACCTGGAGGGGCTTAAGGTGGAGGGCCTGGACTTCAAGGCCCTGCCCAAGTTCTAGGGAGGTTGAGAGAGATGGCCATCGCTACCAAGCCAAAAGCCGGTTTCTGGGCGGTCCTTTGGGACCTTCTCACCACCGTAGACCACAAGAAGATCGGCCTCATGTACACGGCCACCGCCTTCTTCGCCTTCGCCCTGGCGGGGGTCTTCTCCCTCCTCATCCGCACCCAGCTTGCGGTGCCCAACAACCACTTCCTCACCGGGGAGCAGTACAACCAGATCCTCACCCTGCACGGGGCCACCATGCTCTTCTTCTTCATCATCCAGGCGGGGCTCACCGGCTTCGGCAACTTCGTGGTGCCCCTAATGCTGGGGGCCAGGGACGTGGCCCTGCCCCGGGTGAACGCCTTCAGCTACTGGGCCTTTCTGGGAGCCATCATCCTGGCCCTTATGAGCTACCTCTTCCCCGGCGGGGCTCCGGCGGTGGGCTGGACCTTCTACTACCCCTTCTCCGTGCAGTCGGGGAGCGGGGTGAGCTTTTACATGGCGGCCATCCTCCTCCTGGGCTTCTCCAGCCTCCTGGGCAACGCCAACTTCATCGCCACCATCTATAACCTCAGGGCCCAGGGGATGAGCCTCTGGAAGATGCCCATCTACGTCTGGAGCGTCTTCGCCGCCAGCGTCCTCAACCTCTTCAGCTTGGCGGGGCTCACCGCCGCCACCCTCCTCGTCCTCCTGGACCGGAAGATCGGCCTCTCCTGGTTCAATCCGGAGATCGGCGGGGATCCCGTTCTCTTCCAGCAGTTCTTCTGGTTCTACTCCCACCCCACGGTCTACGTGATGCTCCTGCCCTACCTGGGCATCCTGGCCGAGGTGGCCTCCACCTTCGCCAAGAAGCCTCTTTTCGGCTACAAGCAGATGGTCTGGGCCCAGATGGGCATCGTGGTCCTGGGGACCATGGTCTGGGCCCACCACATGTTCACCGTGGGGGAGAGCACCATCTTCCAGATCGCCTTCGCCTTCTTCACCGCCCTCATCGCCGTGCCCACGGGGGTGAAGCTGTTCAACATCATCGGCACCCTCTGGGCCGGGCACCTCCAGATGAAGACCCCCCTCTACTGGGTTTTGGGCTTCGTCTTCAACTTCCTCCTCGGGGGGATCACCGGGGTCATGCTCTCCATGGTCCCCCTGGACTACCACTTCCAGGACTCCTACTTCGTGGTGGCCCACTTCCATAACGTCCTCATGGCGGGCTCGGCCTTTGGGGCCTTCGCTGGGCTTTACTACTGGTGGCCCAAGATGACGGGCCGCATGTACGACGACCGCCTGGGCCGGCTCCACTTCTGGCTCTTCCTGGTGGGCTACCTCGTCACCTTCCTGCCCCAGTACGTCCTGGGCTACCTGGGCATGCCCCGGCGCTACTACACCTACAACGCCGACATCGCCGGCTGGCCCGAGCTGAACCTGATCTCCACCATCGGGGCCTTCATCCTGGGGCTGGGCGGCCTGGTCTGGATCTACAACATGTGGAAGAGCCTGCGCTCCGGGGAGAAGGCTCCCGCCAACCCCTGGGGCGGCTACACCCTGGAGTGGCTCACCGACTCCCCGCCCAAGGCCCACAACTTTGACGTGCAGCTCCCCGCCGACTTCCCCTCCGAGCGGCCCCTTTACGACTGGCAGAAGAAGGGGGTGGAGCTGAAGCCGGAGGACCCGGGCCACATCCACCTCCCCAACAGCTCCTTCTGGCCCTTCTACTCGGCCGCCACCCTCTTCGCCTTCTTCGTCAGCGTGGCGGCCCTGCCGGTGCCCAACGTCTGGATGGGGGTCTTCCTGGCCCTCTTCGCCTATGGCCTCATCCGCTGGGCCCTCGAGGACGAGTACAGCCACCCGGTGGAGCACCACACCGTCACCGGCAAGTCCAACGCCTGGATGGGGATGGCCTGGTTCATCGTCTCGGAGGTGGGCCTCTTCGGCATCCTGATCGCCGGCTACCTGTACCTCCGCCTCTCCGGCCACGCGGTGCCCCCGGCTGAAAGGCCTGCCCTGTGGCTCGCCCTCCTCAACACCTTCTTCCTGGTGAGCTCCTCCTTCACCGTCCACTTCGCCCACCACGACCTGAGGCGGGGCCGCTTCAACCCCTTCCGCTTTGGGCTCCTCGTCACCATCATCCTGGGGGTCCTCTTCTTCCTCTTCCAGGCCTGGGAGTTCTACAACTTCCACCACCACTCCTCCTGGCAGGAGAACCTCTGGACCGCCGCCTTCTTCACCGTCGTGGGCCTCCACGGTCTGCACGTGGTCATCGGCGGCTTCGGCCTCATCCTGGCCTACCTCCAGGCCCTCCGGGGCAAGATCACCCTGCACAGCCACGGCACCCTCGAGGCCGCCAGCATGTACTGGCACCTGGTGGACGCGGTCTGGCTCTTCATCGTCACGATCTTCTACATCTGGTAAGGCTTCTCGCGGGCTCCCCGCCTCTGGGGCGGGGGGCTTTGCTATTCCTTAGGGTATGCGGCTTCTGGTGGTGGACTTTGACTACTTCTTCCCCCTGCCCCAGGGCCCCGATCCCCTTTTCGCCTGGGCCCACTTTGAGACCCCCTACTACCTCCTCGAGGCCTGGGAGGAGCGGGCCCTGGCCTTTCTTCTGAGGGGGCTTCCCCTGCCGGAGGCCCGGGGGTGGAAGGGGTTTTGGGACCGCTTCGCCTTCGCCCCGGGGGCGGTGCTTTACTATGCCGATTCCAACGCCTTGGCCTTTCACGAGAGGGTGCGCCAGGGGGTGGAGGAGGTGGTTCTCTTTGACGCCCACCACGACGCGGGCTACCGGCCCCTGGGAACAGAGCCCGCCTGCGACGACTGGATGGTCTACTACCACCGCCTGGGAGCCCGCCTAAAGGTCTTTTACCCGCCCTGGCGGGACCCGGCCCAGGAACCCGAGCCCAGGGTGCCCCTAAGGCGGGAGGTGGACCCAGGGGGCAGGGTGGAGGGGGTCTTCCACCGGGTCTTCCTCTGCCGGAGCGGGGCCTGGGTGCCTCCCTGGGTGGATCCAGCCTTCTTCGCCTTCTTGGAGTCGGCCCCCCTTCCCAAGGAGGCCCTGGAGCCCCTGGCCCCCCGCCCCTTGGACCTGGAGGCCTTGAGGTCCCGGGCCCGGGAGGAGGCCTTGGGCCTCTTCATCATGGAAACCTTGCGCAGGTCCTCTTAGCCCCCTATAATCGGGAAGGCCTTGGGCCGTTAGCTCAGCTGGCAGAGCAACCGACTTTTAATCGGTAGGTCGCAGGTTCGAATCCTGCACGGCCCACCACCTGGCCCCCTCTTGGGGGCCCGGCTTTTTGGGACTTGCGGGTCCGGCCCCAAGGCCCTAAACTGGGTAGGCGCGTGGGCCCTTTGGGTTTGCGTGGCCCCATCGTCTAGCGGTCAGGACGCGGCCCTCTCAAGGCCGAAACGGGGGTTCGATTCCCCCTGGGGTCACCATGGGCGGCTAGCTCAGCTGGTCAGAGCGCTCGCCTTACAAGCGAGAGGCCAGAGGTTCAAGTCCTCTGCCGCCCACCAGGGCCTGGTCTTTCCCCCGCCCCTTGGGCGGGGTTTTTGAGTACCCACCGCGGCGAAAGCCGCGGTGGGGGCCCTAGAAAAGCCTTTAGACCCGACTTGGGCGCCCTACGGTGCGCAACCAAAGTGCGGGCACCTAGGACCTCTGTAGGAGGCTTCTAATCCCTTCGGGAAGGGCTTCCTCGGGGAAGAGGGCCTGGAAGCGCCGGGCCAGGTCCCGGAGGAGGGGCCTAAGGGCCTCGTCCCGAAGGGCCTCGGGGTAGAGGTCCTGCATCTCCCTAAGAAGGGCTTCCCGGGCCAGGTGCCGGGCCACCAGGAGGGCCTCGCCCTCTAGGGCGCTCGCCCTTCCCCGCTTGAGGCGCTCCGCCTCCTTGCGCACCCAGGGGGCCTCGAGGAGGCGGCGGCAGGTGGGGCAGGGGTGGGTTTCGCTGGGCGTTTGGCAGATGGGGCAGGGGCTTCCCCTCTGCCTGCCAAAGAGGGCCAAGGCGGCCCGGGCCACGGCCTCCCGCATCTCCGGGGGGGCCTTTTGCGCCAGCTCCAAGGCCTTGCGGCCCGCCTCCGGGCCTGGTCCGGAAGAGGGGGCCTCGGCCTCTTTCCTTGGCCTTGGGGCCTCGCTTCCCACCTGAAAGCGGATCTCCTTGACCATCCCGGGAAAGCGCTCCTCGTAGCGCCTGAGGAGGGCCAGGCGGCTGTAGGTGAGCTGGTGGGCCACCACGGGGTCGGGCACCTGGACCAGGAGGACCCCCCCTTCCAGGGCCACGGGCTCGGTGATCTGGGCCAGCTCCCGGCCCGCCACCTCCCGCCAGGCGGCCAGGACCAGACCCCGCTTGAGCCTCTCCTTTCCCCCGGCCCGCTTCAGGGCCTCGGGGATGACCTCCTTCAGCCGCCAGGGCACAGGACCACCCCCTCTTGCACCCAGCATACCGGCACCCCCTCCGGGGCCAGAAGCCCGGCCAGAATGGCCTGGGGAAGGCTTTTGGCGTAGGCCAGGAGGGCGGCGCGGCGGGCCTCGTCCAGCTCCTCGCTCCACTCGTCCACCAGAAGGAGGGGAGGTTCCCCGTGGTGCTCGCTGAGGAGGCGGTGCTCCGCCAGGCGCAGGGCCAGGGCCAGGGCCTTGGCCTCCCCCCGGCTGGCGAAGCGGTGGGCGGGGCGGCCCCCAAGGAGGAAGACCAGGTCGTCCCGGTGGGGCCCCACCAGGGTCTGGCCCCGGAGGCGCTCCTCCTCCCGCCTGGCCGCCAGGGCCTGCAGGAGGCCCTCAGGGGCGGTCTCCTCCAGCCTAAGGCCCACCTCTCCCGGGGCCAGGGTCTGGTGGACGCTCTGGAAGAGGGGCAGGAAGCGCTTCAGGAAGCGGCGCCGCAGAAGCGTGATCTCCTCGCCGTAGCGGGCGAGCTCCTGGTCCCAGACCGAGAGGCCGTTGCCCCCCGTCTTCAGGAGGGCGTTTCTCTGGCGGAGGGCCTTCTCGTAGGCGGAAAGGAGGGCGGCGTAGCGCCGGGAAAAGCGGGCCAGGAGGTGGTCCAAAAACCCCCGCCTTTCCTCTTTGGGACCCAGGACCACCTCCACGTCCTCGGGGAGGATGAGGACCGACCCCGGAAGCTCGTAAAGGGCCCTGAGGCTGACGGGCTTTTCGTTTAGGCGGATCTCCCGGCCCTCGAGGCCGATTCGCTGCTCCACCCGAAAGACCCCGAGCTCCGTCTCCACCTCCGCCTGAAGCCAGGCCTCCTTCTCCCCAAAGCGGATCAGGTCCTCGAGGGTCCCCCGCACCTCCCCCCCCAGGGCCAGGTGGATGGCCAGGAGGAGCCCCGTCTTCCCCTGGGCGTTTCCCCCCACCAGGGCCAAAAGGCCAGGAGGGGGGCGGAACTGAGAGAAGGCCAGGTTGCGGAAATGCCGCTGCCGAAAGGCCAGAAGCCGCATCAGAGCCGAACCCTGCGGAAAAGGGCGGGGAGGAAGAGGAGGGTGAGGGCAAGGAGGATGGCCCCCAGGAGGTAGGGGGCCTCCGGGGCCAGGCGGTAAAGCCCCGTGCCCAGGATGGGGCCCAGCATCCGCCCCAGGGCCTGGGCCGAGCTGTTGAGGCCCGCCACCAGGCCCTGCTCCCCCTCACCCACGGCCAGGGAGAGGGCCGCCGTGACCCCGGGCCCGGCCAGGGCCGCCCCCGCCCCCTGCAGGGCCAGGCCCAGGGTGAGGGCGAAAAAGCTCTTCGCCTGGACCAGGATCAAAAAGCCCAGGATGCCCAAGGGAATCCCCGCCAGGAGGAGCGTCTTGGGCGGCCAGGAAAAGCGGCGCACCAAAAACCCTTGGATGAAGACCGCCACCAGGCCGTAAAGGACCAGGGCCGTTCCCACCGCCTTGGCCGTGGCCACCCCGGAAAGCCCCAGGCGGTCTTGGAAGTAGAAGGCGACGGTCTGCTCCAGGGCCACGCTGGAGACGTTGAGGGCGAAGCCCAGAAGGAGCAGGGGGAAGACCCTGGGGTCCAGGGGGGAAAGCCCGCCCACCCCTTGGTGTCCGCCCGGCCTGGACTCGGGAAGGACCAGGTAGACGAAGAGGGCGTTTAGGAGGGCGATCCCCGCCGAGAAGAAGACCGGGGCCAGGAGGCCCAAGGCCGCGGCGAGGCCCGCGCCCAAGGCCGGCCCCAGGATCACCGCCAGGCCAAAGGCCGCCCCCAGAAGGGCCATGCCCCCGGTGCGGCTTTCCCGGCCCGTGATGTCGGCCACGTAGGCTTGGGCCGTGGGCAGGGTGGCCGAGCTGAAGGCCCCGCCGAGGAGCCGGGTGAGGAGGAGCAGGGGGAAAAGAAGGCCCTGGGGAATAAGCCCTTTCTGCCCCAGGAGGGCGAAGAGGCCAAAGAGGAAAAAGCTTAGGGCAAAGCCCAGGATGCCCAGGAGGAGGATGGGCTTACGCCCCCGCTCGCTCCGGCGGCCCCAGTAGGGGGAGAGGAGGAACTGCATGAGGGCGTAGCCCGTGGAGAAGAGGCCCACCTGGACCTCGCTTAGGCCCAGCTCCCGGGTCAGCGGCCCCAGGATGGGGAAGAGGATGGAAAGGCCCAGGACGCTGTTGAAGAGGGTCAGGAAGAGGAGGCCCAGGGGCGACATGCCGGGCGACATGCCCAAGAGTTTACCCGAAGCGCCCGGTGATGTAGGCCTCCGTGTAGGGGTGTTTGGGCTTGGTGAAGATCTCCTCCGTGGGCCCCTCCTCCACCAGCACCCCCAGGTGCATGAAGAGGGTGCGGTCGGAAACCCGGGCGGCCTGCTGCATGTTGTGGGTGACGATGATCACGGTGTAGCGGCTCTTGAGCTCCAGGATCAGGTCCTCAATGGCCTGGGTGGCGATGGGGTCCAGGGCGCTGGTGGGCTCGTCCATGAGGAGGAGCGGGGGCTCCACGGCGATGGCCCGGGCGATGCAAAGGCGCTGTTGCTGGCCTCCGGAGAGCCTCAGGCCGCTTTGTTTCTTGAAGACCTCCCTCACCTCCTCCCAAAGGGCCGCCCGCTTCAGGGCCTCCACCACCCGGTCCTCCAGCTCGCTCCCCTTTATCCCCATGAGGCGCAGGCCGAAGGCCACGTTCTCAAAGATGGTCTTGGGGAAGGGGTTGGGCTTCTGGAAGACCATGCCGATGTGCCGGCGCACCGCCACCGGGTCCACCCGGGGATCGTAGATGTTCACCCCCTCGTAGAGGACCTCCCCCGTGACCCGCACCCCGGGGATGAGGTCGTTCATGCGGTTGAGGGAGCGCAAAAGGGTGCTCTTGCCGCACCCCGAGGGGCCGATGATGGCGGTCACCTGGTTCCTGGGAAAGCGCACGCTGATGTCAAAGAGGGCCTGCTTGTCCCCGTAGAAGAGGTTGAGGTGGCGCACGTCCACCAAGGCCTCGGCCTCGGGGACGGGTGCGGTGCGCACCGTCTCATGGTTTTGCAGAATCTCCAGCTTCACCATTCCCTCCTGAAGCGGTTCCTAAGGTACAGGGCGGCCAGGTAGAGCCCCGAGAGCACCAGGAGCATGACCAGGATGCCCGCGGCGGCCACCCGGGCGAACTCGGGCTGGGGCTGGCTGACCCAGAGGTAGATCTGCACCGGGATCACCGTGTACTCGGAGAGGACCCCGGTGGGGTAGAAGGGCACGTAGGCGGCGGCGCCCACCAGGAGAAGGGGGGCGGCCTCGCCGATGAGGCGGGCTGCGGAAAGGATGACCCCGGTCACCACGCCGGGGAGGGCGGCGGGGAGGACCACCCGGAAGACCACCTGCCTGCGGGTAGCCCCCAGGGCGAAGGCCGCCTGCCGCTGGGACTCGGGCACGGCCCTCAGGGCCTCCCGGGCGGTCACCGTGATCACGGGGATGCCCAAGAGGGCCAGGGTGAGGGCGGCGGCCAGGATGGTGGGGCCAAAGCCCATCTCCCGCACGAAGAAGGCCAGGCCCAAAAGCCCGTAGACGATGGAGGGCACCCCGGCCAGGTTGCGGAGGTTGACCTCGAGGATGCGGTTCAACCTACCCTCCCGCAGGTACTCCTCCAGGAGGATGGCCGTGCCCACCCCCACGGGAATGGCGATGAGCAGGGCCAAGGTGAGCACCCAGACCGTGCCCACCACGGCCACCCCTATCCCGGCGATCAGGGGGTTCCGGGAGGGAAAGCGGGTGAGGAAGGTCTGGTCCAGCCAGGGGTTGAGGACCAGGCGCTCCCCTTCCCCCAGGCCCGCCTTGAGCTCCTCCCACCGCCTTAGGCCCTGGAGGAGGGGGAGGTCCAGAACCCGCTCATCGTAGGAGCCCGTGACCACGTAGCGGAGGGGCCCCTCGTGGGTGTTCCACATGAGCTCCACCCGGTTTTGGTTGAGGAGTGCCCGGAGCTCCTTGGGGTCCTTCAGCATGGCCTCCGCTTCCTCTTCCGTGTACCCCTCCTGGAGGAGGGCCGCTTTTAGGGCCTCCTGCCAGGCAGTGCCCAGGGGAAAGGTTTGGGAAAGGCCCACATCGGAGCGCACCACCTGCACGGAGAAGCTCCGGTAGAGGGTGTCCAGGAGGAGCCAGGAGAGGAGGGCCAGGGCCAGGAAGAGGGGAAGGACCAGGGCGCGGGCGAAGACCCGGTCTATCCGCGCCTTCCAGGGGTCGCCGCCTTGGGTCTTTGACAAGAGGGGCTCACTCATACCGCTCCCGGTAGCGTTCCACCACGTACTGGGCCAAGATGTTGAGGCCCAGGGTCATGAGGAAAAGCGTGGCCCCCACGGCAAAGAGGGCCAGGGAGGCCGTGGAGCCCGCGGGCTGGTCCCCCGTGGCCGCCTGGACGATGAAGCTGGTCATGGTGGCGATGGTCTCCCGGGGGTCCAGGGTGAGGGTGGGGCGTTGCCCGGCGGCGATGGCCACGATCATGGTCTCCCCGATGGCCCGGCTGGCGGCCAGGATGATGGCGGCGATGATGCCGGAGATGGCCGCGGGGAAGACCACCCTTAGGGCCACCTCGTAGGGCCTGGCCCCCAGGGCGTAGGCGGCCTCCCGGATGGCCCGGGGCACGGACTGCATGGCGTCTGCGGCCACGTTGGAAACGTAGGGGATGATGGCGAAGCCCATCACCAGCCCTGCGGAAAGGGGGTTGAAGATCTGCAGGCCGGGGATGAACTTCTGCAGGAAGGGGGTGACGGTGAGGAGGGCGAAGTACCCCAGGACCACCGTGGGGATGCCCTCAAAGAGCTCCAGGATTCCCATGACCCGGGCCCGCACCCGGTGGGGGGCCAGCTCGGAGATGTAGATGGCCAGGGCGAGCCCCAGGGGGATGGCCACCGTGAGGGCGATGACCGTGACCAGGAGGGTTCCGGCGATGAGGGGGGCGATGCCGTAGCGGGGCTCGGCGAAGAGGGGGGTCCATTCCGGGGCGAAGAGGAACTCCGTGAAGGGTACGCGCCGGAAAAACTCCACCACCTCTCCCAGGAGGCTCAAGACCACCCCCAGCGTGGTGAGGAGGGTCACGGCGCCGAGGAGAACCAGGAGGGCGAAGGTGAGGACCTCCTTGGGGTTGCGGGAAGGGGCTTGGCGTAAGAGCTCCATGCCGTCGTCCATTCTAAGGGGAGTGGGGGCGGGGCTTGCCCCCACCCCCACCCTTGCCCGGCTTACCTCAGTTCCTTCCTAAGCTCCTCCACGAACTTGGAGAGGGGGGTGCCGATGGGCAGGTCCATGAAGAAGGTGCCCGTCTTCCTGCGCTTCACCAGCTCCTGGCCGATGGCGTAGGCCTCGGCGGGGAGCTCAATGTACCCCGTGCTGCGGATGGCCCGCCGGGCCGCAGGGGACAGGTAGAAGTCCACGAAGTCCTGGACCTCCTTGCGCTCCAGGCTCTTCACGTTCACGTAGATGAAGAGGGGCCGGGCGAGGGGCTGGTAGGAGCCGTTCAACACGTTTTCCCTAGTGGGAAGGACGCACCCCTTGCCGTTGTCAATGGCCAAGGGCTTCACCTTGCCCTTGTTCTCCTCCACGTAGGCTACACCCAGGAAGCCCATGGCGTAAAGGCCTGCGGCAACCCCCCGGATGGTCACGTTGTCGTCCTCCGTGGGCTGGTAGTCCGTGCGGATGGCCCCCGTCTTGCCCATGATGGCCTCGGTGAAGTAGTCAAAGGTGCCGGAGTCCGTGCCCGCTCCGAAGAGGACGATGCGGGCTTTGGGCCACTCCTTGCGCACGTCGGACCAGAATTGCACCTTGGAGTTGGGCTCCCAGATGGCCCTGACCTCGCTCGTCTTCAGACAGGTGGCCCAGGTGTTCCTGGGGTTCACGATGACGGAGAGGGCATCGTAGGCCACGGGGATCTCAATGAACTTGATCCCGTTCTTCTCGCACTCCTCCAGCTCCGCCTTTTTGATGGGGCGGCTGGCGTTTTGGATGTCGGTTTCCCCGCGGCAGAACTTTTTGAACCCGCCCCCGGTGCCGGAGAAGGCCACGGCGACCTTGACCCCGGGGTTCCGCTGGGTGAACTCCTCCGCCACCGCCTGGGTGATGGGGTAGACGGTGGAGGAGCCGTCCGCCCGGACCTGGGCCATCCCCAAGCTAGCCAGCACCGCCATCAACAGTCCCGCTGCCAGTTTCTTGCCCATAGCTAACCTCCCGAACTAAAGGATGCCAACCCTTTGTCAGGAGAATGTCAGGGCTACGTTTGTCAAGGCTCCGTCAAGGCCCGCCAGGTTGTAAAGCCCCCGCCGGATCACCGCCCCGCCCAGAAGCCTCTCCCCGCGGTAGAAGGCGGCGCTCTGCCCCGGGGTCACGGCGAAAACGGGGGTGAGGAAGCGGAGGCGAAGAGGGCTTGAAGACTCCACCACCGCCCTCACCGGGGGCGTGCGGTAGCGGACCTGGACCTCCACCTCCTCCGGGAGTTCCTCGAGGAGGTTTTCCCCTTCGGCCTCCATCCCCTCCCAAAGGGCGGCCTCCTTGGGCCCCACGTAGACCACGTTCCGCTCCACGTCCAGGCCCACCACGTAGCGCTCCAGGTGGGTCTTCCAGAGGCCCAGGCCCTTCCGCTGGCCTAGGGTGTAGAGGCTCGCCCCCTCGTGCTGGCCCACCACCTCCCCGGTGAGGACGTCCACCAGGGGGCCGGGCCGCGCCTTCAGGCGCTCCTTGAGGAAGCCCTTCAGGTCCCCGGCCACGAAGCAGAGGTTCTGGCTTTCCGGCTTCCTGGCCGTGGGGAGGCCCGCTTCTTGGGCGATCTGCCGCACCTCCTTCTTGGTCATGTGGCCCACGGGGAAGAGGAGGTGGGGAAGGGCCTCCTTGGGGGTGCCCCAGAGGAAGTAGCTCTGGTCCTTCTCCTTGTCCAGGCCCCTCAGGAGGGCCTCGCCCTCGCGCCGCACGTAGTGGCCGGTGGCCACGTAGTCCAGGCCCAGGCGCCTGGCCTGCTTCAGGAGGGCGCCGAACTTGACGAAGGCGTTGCACCGGGCGCAGGGGTTGGGGGTGCGCCCCCGGGCGTAGTCCTTCAGGAAGGGGGCGATGACGGCCTCCTCAAAGACCTCCCGGTAGTCCAGGAGGTAGAAGGGGATGCCCAGGAGGTCCGCCACCCTCCTCGCCTCGTAGGCGGCGTCCGGGGTGCAGCAGCTCTCCCAGGCCCGGGCCGCGCCCGTTTCCAGGCTCACGGGGGGCAGGTCGGGCCAAAAGCGCATCATGGCCCCCACCACCTCGTAGCCCGCCTCCTTCAGGAGGTAGGCGGAGACGGAGGAGTCCACCCCTCCGGACATGGCCACCAGGACGCTGGGTCTCACGCCACCACCTTTTCCCCCACCGCCGCCTCCGTGCTCCTGATGGCCACCTCCACCATGTCGGGCGTGGGCTCGGCCACGGTGAGGGCCTGGAAGCGGAAGCCCAGCCCCCGGAGGAGGCGGGAGACAGGGTCGTCGTGCCGGGCGGAGAAGTAGAGGAGCTCAAAGGCCAAGGCCGCCACCAGGGGCAGGAAGAGGACCCGGGCCAGAAGCCGCCACCAGAGGACCTCCGGGGCGGGGATGAGGCTATAGACCAGGACGGAGACCACGATGACGAAGGCGATGAAGGTGGTGCCGCACCGGGGGTGGAAGCGGGGCTGGGCCATGACGTTTTCCACCGTGAGGGGAAGCCCCTTTTCGTAGGCGTGGATGGCCTTGTGCTCCGCCCCGTGGTACATGAAGAAGCGGCGGATCTCCGGCATGCGGCCGATAAAGAGGAGGTAGCCCACCAGGATCCCCACCTTGATGAGGCCCGCCAGGAGGTTGTAGGGGACGGGGTAGCGGGCCGGGTCCAGAAGAAGGCCGGAGAGAAAGCCGGGGAGGACGATGAAAAGCCCCAGGCCCAGGAGGAGGCTGAAGGCCACGGTGGCCCAAAGGGCCCCCTTGGGCATCTCTTCCTCTCCGCCCGCAAGCTCGGCGCTCCGGGCCAGGGCCCGGTAGCTGACGGAGAGGGCGTCAAAGAGGGCCACCACCCCCCGGAGGAGGGGGAGCCTGGCCCAGGGGTAGCGCTCGGATAGCGCCTTTTCCTCGTGGCGCTCCACGTGGATCTGTCCGCTGGGGAGGCGCACCGCCAGGGCCCAGGCCCAGGGGGCCTTCATCATGACCCCCTCGAGGGCCGCCGCCCCCCCGAGAGCCGCCTGCTTGGCCAGAAGAAGAAGCCGCATCCCTCCCATTCTGCCACGCCCGGGCGTGGTATAACCCAGGGCGTGATCACGCTGACGCGCGCCGAGGGTTCTTTGGCAGAAGGCCAGGCGCCCCTCAGGGTGGCCTGGGTGAAGGAGGGCCGGCTTCTTTCCCAGGGGGAGGCCCTGGACGCCCGGCTGGGTGGGCTTTTGCGGCGGGCTCTGGAGGGGGCCTCCCTGAAGGAGGGGGAGAGCCTCCTGGTGGCCGCGCCGGAGGGCCAGGTCCTCCTCTTCGGCCTGGGGGAGGACGCCAGGAGTAGCGGGGGAAGGCTGGCCCAGGCCTTCCTGAGGCTCCGCTTCCCCGAGGCCCTGGTGGAGCCTTTGCCGGAGGCCTACGCCCTGGCGGAGGGGCTTCTCCTCGGGGCCTACCGCTTTGACCGCCACCGGTCCGAAAAGGAGGAAAAGGCCCTCACCCTCCGCATCCTTGGGGCGGAGGAGGTCCTGGAAAGGGCCAGGAAGGTGGCGGAAGGGGTCTATCTGGCCCGGGACCTGGTGAACGAGCCCCCGAACCTTCTCACCCCGGAGGCCCTAGCGGAAAGGGCCCTGGAGCTTCGGGCCCTGGGGATAGAGGTGGAGGTCCTGGACGAGGAGGCCATCGCCAGCCTGGGCATGGGGGCCTTTTTGGCCGTGGCCCAGGGCTCGGCCAACCCGCCCCGCTTCATCCGGCTCCGCTACACCCCTCCTGGCGCCAGGGCCCGGCTGGACCTGGTGGGGAAGGGCCTCACCTTTGACTCCGGGGGCTACTCCCTCAAGCCCACCGAGAGCATGACCACCATGAAGGGCGACATGGCCGGGGCGGCGGCGGTCCTCGGGGCCATGAAGAGCGCCGCCCTTTTGGGCCTTCCTGTGGAGATCAGGGGCTACATCGCCGCCTGCGAGAACATGATCTCCGGCCGGGCCTACCGGGTGGGGGACGTCCTCAAGACCCTCTCCGGCAAGACGGTGGAGGTGATGAACACCGACGCCGAGGGCCGCCTCACCCTGGCGGACGCCCTCTTCTACGCCGAAAGGGAAGGAGCGGAGCGCATCCTGGAGCTCTCCACCCTCACCGGGGCCGCCGTGGTGGCCCTGGGGGAGGAGGTGGCGGCCCTCTTCGCCACCGAGCCCGCCTGGGGGAGCCTGGTCCAGGAGGCGGCCCATAGGGCAGGGGAGAAGGTCTGGCCCATGCCCCTGGAGAAGGCCTACCGGGAGAAGCTCAAAAGCCCCGTGGCCGACCTGAAGAACGTGGGGGACCGGAACGGCGGGGCCATCACCGCCGCCCTCTTCCTCTCGGAGTTCGTCCGCGTGCCCCTGGCCCACCTGGACATCGCCGGCCCCGCCTTCGCCAAAAAAGGCCACGCCCTGGGCCCCGAGGGGGGAACGGGCTTTGGGGTGCGGACCATCCTGGAGCTGGCCCAGGCCTTGTAGAAAAGGCCCGGGGGCTTCCCCGGGCCCTAGGCCTTTTCCGGCTACTTCTGGCAGTTGGGGCACTTGCCCCTGAACTCCAGCCGGAAGCCCTCCAGCGCCCAGCCCGAACGCTCCGCCGCCGCCTGCATGGCGGGGCTGAGGTCCAGCTCGGGCAGGTTCTTCAGGAGGAAGTCCTCCACCTTGCCGCAGGAGGTGCAGACCAGGTGGATGTGGGGCTCGGTGTAGCCGTCGTAGCGGGTGTAGCCCTTGGGGTCCTTGAACTCGTAGATGAGGCCGTGCTCCCGGAGGACGTGGAGGTTCAGGTAGACGGTGGAGAGGCCGATGTCGTAGCCCCGCTTCTTCAGGCCCTGGTAGAGCTCCTCGGGGGTGGGGTGGACGTTCTTCTTGTCCAGGAAGCTCAGGATCCGCTCCCTGGGCAAGGTGTGCCGCAGACCCACCGCCTTTAGCCGCGCCCGGTAGTTCTCCTTTTCCTTAGTCCTTGGCATGGCTCCTCCTTCCTTTCGGTTCCAGTATACACCTGGGATGTGCAAATGCAACATCCCTAAGGTTCTCCAGGATACACAATGAAAAGGCTTTACCCATCTGATGGGCTTTCTGTACCTGCTCCTCCCGGACGCCCTATTGCTATTCTAAGGGAATCTCTGTTCTCTGCTCTCTGCAAGGCGCGAAGAGGGTTGCAAACCGCCACCCTTTTTGTTATCATCCATATCAGCGGTGAAGCTCTCCCACTGGGCCCGCAAGCACGGCATCAGCTACCTCACCGCCTGGCGGTGGTTCAAGGCGGGGAAGCTCCCCGTCCCCGCCCGCCAGCTCCCCTCGGGCACCATCCTGGTGGAGGAACCCAGCCCAGGGGGGCGCACCGTGCTCTACGCCCGCGTCTCCTCCGCCGACCAGAGGGCGGACCTGGAGCGCCAGGTGGAGCGCCTGAAGGCCTTCGCCCAGGCCCAGGGATGGCAGTACTTTGAGGTGGTGGCCGAGATCGGCTCCGGCCTGAGCGGCAAGCGCCGGAAGCTCCTCCGGGTTCTCAAGGACCCCACCGTGGGCCGCATCGTGGTGGAGCACCGGGACCGCCTGGCCCGCTTTGGCTTTGAGCTGGTGGAAGCGGCCCTGTACGCTTCAGGCAAGCGGATCGTGGTGGTAGAAGAAGGGGAGGTGAAGGACG
>Ga0079997_117457_pt1 | contig 23236 bp, 19 predicted proteins | sample PerSpoCPS_CMetaG_FD_69200 | JGI IMG/M metagenome (GOLD analysis project Ga0079997, IMG submission 69200) | Archaeal communities from Yellowstone National Park, Wyoming, USA - Perpetual Spouter C (PS_C) MetaG (SPADES assembly) (version 2) | ecosystem: Environmental > Aquatic > Thermal springs >... | reverse complement strand
TGATTGTTTTGGGAGAGAGGGAAGGTAAGAGGATGATTTTGGGAGTGAGGGTAGAAAGTTCGTATGGAGATGAGAGGAAGATGTTTTTGTCGTGGCTGAGAGGGCAAAGGGAGAAGATAGGGGAGAGGGTGAAATATGTTGGAGATGGATTGTATGGCAAGAGCATAGAGATTTTGAGGGAGGCGAAGAGGAGAGGATGGGAGATATATGTGAAGGTGAAGGAAGGGATATGGCAGGGAGTGAGGGCAGAGGAGAGGAAAGAGGCGATGAGAGAATGGGAGGAAGGTAGGGAGATATACAGGCAGAGATACAAGATAGAGCAAGTGATAGGGTTGCTAAAGAGGTCGTATGGTGAAGGGTGCAGGGAAAGGAGTGAGGAGATGGCAAAGAAGGCGATAATGATGAGGGCGGTTTTGTGGAACATGGCGGTTTTGATGGTGTCAGGTTTTTTGTTGTTTAGGTGGTTGGTCTTGGAAGGGGCTTATTGATTGCTTCTTTCCACGCATGAAGAAAGACTTTTCGAACATACTCTGAATGGGTTGACAGCGAAGAGATTTTGCGTTAGCCTTTTAGCAGCCCCAACAAAGGCTTTGAGCGAATGCCGCTGATGGATTTTGCGTTTGTGCGGAGAGAAAAACTTGAGGGAAAGGAGGGGACTGAGTGGGCTGCAAATGGTGGTTGTGTGGTTTGATGGGTGCGTTGTTAGTTTCATCGGCAACTGCTTCTGAGTCATCTTCCAAAACGCACCCGTTGGTTTCGGCAGCGAAAAGATACTTGGGCATCCGTTACCGATACGGCGGTTCATCGCCGTCTCGCGGTTTTGATTGTTCTGGCTTCGTTTACTACTTGTTGAGCCGTCACGGCATTAACGCACCCCATTCGGCAGCGGAACTGTTTCGGATGGGCAAACCTGTCCCTCGCTCCGAACTCAAGCCCGGCGATTTGGTTTTCTTCCGAAACACTGCCCGAAGGCGAGGCATAACCCATGTCGGCATCTACATCGGCAATGGAAAGTTCATCCACGCATCAAGCGGACGAGGTTATGTGACCATTACGAGCCTGAGTGACCCATACTATGCCGCTCGCTTTGTTGGTGCCCGCAGGTTACCTTTGCGGAAGGATTGAAGCCCTTCACTCAAGACGATCAAAGCCAAAAATGGGTGAACGCGAAATGGCAAGTTCACTTTCGGACTTGCTCCGAAAAATTCGCCGCGAGTGGGGAATACTGCCGCCGCTGCAACCAAAACACCTGCCGCCTTTCCCAGGTTGGTGGGTTATGCTTGGTCCGGGCATAGTTTGGCTCGCTTTGGCTCAAGGGAGTGGCGAATTGATTTGGTGGCCGAGATTGGTGGCGAAATATGGGCTCGGTTTCCTGTTCCTGCTCGTTCCAGCCTGCTTACTTCAATTCCCGCTCAACTATGCCATTGGGCGATACACGATGATGACGGGCGAAAGCATCTGGCAAGGCTTCATCAGGCTCAACCGATGGTTTGCCCTTCTCCTTTGGTTGCTCATGACAGTCCAATTCTTTTGGTTCGGCGCATTTGTGACTGCTGGCAGCACCGGTTTGGCTGCTTTGATTGACTTCCCTCACGGTTGGAGCCAACAGGCTAAGACCCTGTTTTGGTCATGGCTCACCATCGCAGTTCTCTTCCCAGCCCTGCTTTTCAGTCCAACGGCATATCGCTTGATTGAAAGGTTGATGTGGCTCGTCGCAGTGGTCACATTCTTTGGGCTATTGGTGGCTTGTTTGCAACCGGAAGTGCTGAGACATTTGCCACAGTTTGTCAAGGGAATTTTGCTGCCTCATTTCCCGCCTTTCGCTCAACTTCCCCGCCCTTGGGACCCAAAGGACGCAACTCCTTTGCTGACAGCCATAACCTTTGCTGGACTTGGCGGCTTTTGGACGCTGTTTTACTCATACTGGCTTCGCGAGAAGGGAGCAGGTATGGCTCGCCACATAGGGCACATAACGAGCCCAATAACGGGCAAACCTGAAGTGATACCGCTTGCAGGTTTTGTCCCAGAAGCCAACGACCAAGTTGCCAGCAGGTGGCGTCAGTGGCGCGCTTACTTGTGCGTTGACAGCGCTGTCGGAATTGTCGGCAACATTGTCACGACTCTCATGACTTGCTTCCTCGCTTTCGCTCTGCTTTACCCTAAAGGCTTGGTCCCGCAGGAATGGGAGTTGGTCGTTCACCAGATGCGTTTCTTTGAAGTGAGTTGGGGCGCTTTCGGCAAGTTGCTTTTCGCCATCGTAGCAGCCGCTTTCCTCTCGGATACTTGGCTGACAACCCTTGATGCGGTTAGCCGAGTTCACACCGACTTTGTCCTGTGCTTCTTCCCAGCCGCCAGAAAATATCACCCTCGTGTCTGGTATTACGGCATCGCCGTCGCCTTGACGATTGTGACAATCGTGACGATGCATTTTGCGAGCCCTCAGGCTCTCATCTTGCTCAGCGCCGTCTTGGGTTTCGTTGGGACGGTGATTTTCACAGGTGCTTTACTTGTGCTCAACTACTTTTGGTTGCCTCGTCGGCTTCCACAGCTGATAAGACCACGCCCCATCGGTGCAGTAGCCCTTTCAATCTCATGGCTCGCTTACCTTCTCCTTGCTTGCGTTTACCTTTGGCTGCAAGTTTCTGCGGTGCGTTGATAGCCCTGATTTGCCCGTTGGAAGTTGAGGGGCAAATTTTTGTTGACCGAAGCCTGCAGGTTCAGGGTGAAAGGAGCGATGTCGGGAGCAGGAATTTTCAAGGTTGTGGCGAAAGACAAAAACACCAAAGCCAGAGTTGGTGAACTGAATCTGGCTCACGGAACGGTCACAACGCCCGTTTTCATGCCCATCGCGACGCAGGGAACTGTCAAGATGATGACTTGCGAGGACTTGGAAGCCCTCGGGGCGACCATCATTTTAGCGAACGCTTATCACCTGCACTTGCGACCCGGCGAGAAACTGATTGAGCAATTGGGTGGGCTGCACAAATTCATGGGCTGGCAACGACCAATCCTAACCGACAGCGGTGGCTTCCAAGTCCTGAGTTTGTCAACCTTGCGAGAGGTCAACGATGAAGGCGTGAAGTTCCGTTCCCACCACGATGGCACCGAACGCTTCCTGACGCCTGAAGACAGCATCCGAATTCAGGAAGCGTTGGGTTCCGACATAGCCATGTGCTTTGACGATGTTGTTCCTTACCCCTGCCCCTACGAGCGCGCCAAAACCGCTATGGAGCGGTCGCTGGTTTGGGCTGAAAGGTGCAAAAAAGTTCACCGCCGCGATGACCAACTGCTTTTCGCCATCACGCACGGGAGCGTCTATGAAGACTTGAGGCGCGAAAGCACTTTGAGGTTGGTTGAGATGGACTTCCCAGGATACGCTATCGGCGGTTTGAGCGTCGGCGAACCGAAGGAAACGATGTTTGAGTTGGTTGAAATTTCAACGGAACTTTTGCCTGAAGATAAGCCACGCTACTTGATGGGAGTGGGAACGCCCGAGGACATCGTTCGAGCAGTCGCTTTGGGCGTTGACATGTTTGACTGTGTGCTCCCGACGAGGCTTGGGCGAACGGGAACTGCCTTCACCAGCGTCGGAAAGGTGAATTTGCGGCACGCAAAATATGCCGATGACCCATCGCCCCTTGACCCTAACTGCGACTGCCTGACCTGCCGAAGATACAGCAGGGCTTACCTGCGTCACTTGTTCAAGGCAGGAGAAGCAACTGGACCGCGACTCGTCACTTGGCACAACTTGCACTTCTACTTGCGGTTGATGGAGCGGATAAGGGAAGCAATTGTCAACGGCACTCTTGCCGAACTCGTCAAAGAAATTAGCGCGTTGGGGCTGTCGCTTGGAAACGAATCGGAACGAAGCGAGGTCGGTGAACCGTGAAAGTAGTGATGGCTTGGAGTGGCGGGAAGGATAGCGCAATGGCTTTGGCGAGAGTCTTTGCCAGCAACGGCCTTGAAGTCGTGGGGCTCTTGACAACAATAAGCATGCCATACGACCGAGTTACCATGCACGGTGTTCGTCGCAGCCTCGTTCAAAGGCAAGCGGAAAGGATTGGGCTGCCTCTGCACATAGTTTGGTTGCCACCGGAACCGAGCAATGAGGTTTACGACAACCTCATGGGTGAAGCGATGCTGAAGTTGAAAGCGAAGGGAGTTGGTGGCGTTGTTTTCGGCGACATTTTCCTGTCCGATGTCAGGGCTTACAGGGAAGCGAGGCTTTCAGAAGTCGGCATGCGTGCAATTTTCCCGCTTTGGGGCGAACCGACCGACAAACTGGTGCGCGAATTTCTCTCCGAGGGCTACAACGGCATCGTTTCATGCGTTGACACAAAAGTTTTGCCAGCAGAATTTTGCGGTCGCTGGCTGGACGAAAGTTTCTTCGCTTCGCTGCCCGAATCCGTTGACCCTTGCGGCGAGAACGGCGAGTTCCACTCCTTCGTGACTTCTGCTCCCTTCTTCAGCGCCCCAATTAATGTTCGGGTCGTAGAAAAGGTTCAAAGGGGACAGTTCGTTTACTGCGACCTTGAAGAGGTCACTTGAGTTATGTCAAAACCGCCGAAGCAAACGAACTCCCAAAATCCACGAACGGTTGCGTTGACAATCGTTGCCGTCGCAAAATAGAGGGAAAGGAGGTGAAAGGAATGAACTACCCGTTCTGGGAAGTGCCGATGATTGGTGGTGGCATGCTTATCGGCATTGTCGCCATCGTTCATGTTTTCGTCGCCCACTTCGCTGTTGGTGGCGGGTTGTTCCTGCCGCTGACGGAGTATAAAGCCTACAGGGAAAACGACCCGCGCATTCTGGATTATGTCAAGCGTCACACCCTCTTTTTCGTTCTTCTCACCCTCGTGACGGGGGCTATAACGGGCGTTGGCATTTGGTGGACAATAGGTTTGGTTCACCCGCCAGCAACGCGAACTTTGCTGCTCGTTTTCGTTTGGGTTTGGGCGACCGAGTGGGTCATGTTTTTCACGGAAATTGCGGCAGCGCTGATTTACTACTACGGCTGGGATAAGTTACCGCCCAAAACCCACTTGAAGGTTGGTTGGATTTACTTTGCAGCGGCTTGGCTTTCCCTTTTCCTCATCAACGGCATCTTGACCTTCATGCTCACGCCAGGGCAATGGCTTCAGACTCGCTCGCTTTTCCACGCCTTCTTTAACCCCACCATGCTGCCTTCACTCTTTTTGAGAACCATGATAGCTATCGCTTTAGCGGGAATTTTCGCTTTGTTCACTGCCACCCAAGTTCAACCTGAAGACCTGCGGGAGAAGTTGGTTCGCTGGGCTTCAAAATGGCTGATAGTTCCCGGGCTTTTGATGCCCTTGGGGTTGGTCTGGTATTTGGCGAATGTCCCTGAAAGCGCCCGAAGGCTCGCTTTGGGTGGCGTTGCGCCTGTCTTGACAGTTTTCGTCACTTTGAGCCTTTTGATGTCAGCTTTGATTTTCGCCTTCAGTTACTTGGGTGCCTCCCGCTTCCCAAAAACTTTCAGCCAACCCTTTGCCTTGCTCGTTATGGCTTTGGCTTTCCTGACAACGGGGATGACCGAGTGGGTTCGGGAAGCGATAAGGAAGCCCTTTGTCATTCACGGCTACATGTTCAGCAACTCCATCAAGCCAGAGGAAGTGTCTGACTTGAAAAAGAAAGGCTTCCTGACAAGCGCCAAGTGGACGACCGTCCCGAAAGTTACCCATGACAACTTCCTTGAAGCGGGGCGGGAAATTTTCAGGCTGCAATGTGCCAGTTGCCATACCGTTGAAGGCTACAACGGGATCAAGCCCTTGATTTACGGTTGGGACGAGAAAATGATTGACCAAGCCTTGCAAAGGTTGCACCGGTTGAGAGGTTTCATGCCACCTTTCGTCGGAACGGAAGAGGAGAGAAAGGCGTTGGCAAAGTGGTTGGCTGAAATTGCGAAGGAAGACGGAGACAGCCAATATTGAGCAGCGTGAGGGTGAGTCGGGGTATGGACAGTTACGATTTCTCCGCAGGCAAACTGGACTATGCCCTTTTGAGCGAATTGATTGCCGATTTGCCTTTGGACGAACGAACTGTCGTCGGTCCGAGGATTGGCGAAGACGCTGCCGTCGTTGACATGGGTGACCGATACCTCGTCGCAACCACTGACCCTATAACTTTCGCCACCGATTTGATTGGCTGGTATGCCGTTCATGTCAACGCCAACGATGTGGCATCAATGGGCGCAAAGCCAAGATGGTTCATGGCGGTCGTGCTTTTGCCTGAAGGTCAAACCGATGAGCCGCTGGTCAGGGGGATTTTCGCCCAAATGAGAGATGCCTGCAAATCCCTCGGTGTCGCTTTCATCGGTGGGCACTCGGAAATAACGCCGGAACTACCGCGCCCAATTGTTGTCGGCACGATGTTGGGCGAAGTCGGAAAGGACAAACTGGTGACAAGCAGCGGCGCTCAAGTCGGAGATGCGGTCTTGGTCACAAAAGGCTTTCCCATCGAAGGCACGGCTATCATCGCCCGTGAAAAGGAAGACGAATTGAAAAAGCGCGGCGTTCCCGATGACATCATTGAGCGGGCAAAAAATTTCCTGTTTGACCCCGGCATAAGTGTCGTCCGTGATGCTTTGATTGCGTGCAGCGTCGCGAATGTCCATGCATTGCACGACCCGACGGAAGGTGGGTTGGCGAGGGGATTGTGGGAACTGGCAGAAGCGTCGCAAGTGACCATTGAAGTTGACGCTATGGCTTTGCCCGTCGTCCCCGAAGGGCAACATTTGTGCCAAATTTTCGGTCTGAACCCGCTCGGCACGATTTCATCGGGCACTTTGCTGATTTGCGTTAGTGAACATGAAGCAGACAAAGTGATGGCAGCTCTGAGAAGCGAGGGCATAGCAGTTGAGCGCATCGGGCAAGTGATTGGAAAGGGCGAAAGTAGGGTTTTGGTTCGCTGTCCTGACGGCAAGTTGGAGAAGTTGCCCGATTTCCCAAAGGACGAAATCGTCCGCCTTTTCGGTTGACTGTTCACCAACCTGAAAGGGGTTTATAACCGATTTGCCTCTTGCTGATGTTTGCATCGATCACTGCCACTTTCGCCAGTCGCCAGCCGCTAATCGCCAATCGCCAGTCGCTGCCGTTTCGGTTCGCAGAAAACTTTGCTTTCCCATTTTCCGTTCACCGACTGAAGTCGGTGTCTACGAAAAACGAAGCCTGCTAAAGCAGGCTAACTGAAAAAGTTGCGAGTTGCGGGTTGTGAGTTCGGAGAAAAATCCTGACCCACAACTTCAGCGCTCAACTCGCAACTCAATTCGTAGCCATCCACCTTAGCGGGTGGTCAAAGCCATTTGCCATTCGCCACTCGCTATTCGCTACTTGCTGCCGTTTCACCAGTCGCCAGTCGCCATTCGCTGCCGTTCACGGGCGAAATTGCGTTAGATTTTTCGCTTGGTGACTTACCCGTGCGGGTTAAGGTTTTGACGCTGAACATATGGGGCTTATCTGGCAATTGGGAACGGAGATGCCACTTGATTGCCAAACTGCTCAAGCAAGAACAACCTGACATTGTTGGCTTGCAGGAAGTTTGCTATCTGCGCAGTTCTGGACTGGTGGGCGAAAATCAAGCGGTCATCCTCGCACGCATCGCAGGCTATCCTTTCTGGCATTTCGTTCCCGCTCACCGAAGCGAGACCAAGACAATCGGTCAAGCCGTTCTGAGCCGTTGTCCCATCACCGCCGTTGACATATTGCCATTCCCGAGCGACCCTTCTGATCCGAAAGACATCGAAGACAGGGTTGCCCTTTGGGTGAGGGTGGCTTTAGGGCGAGGGATTGAGTTTTGCGTGACCCATCTGTCACTCTCCCGAAAAGCAAGGGAACGAAGCGTTAGGGAATTGGTGGCTTGGCTCTGGCGAATAAGCGACGCTCCCAAAATCCTCGTCGGCGATTTAAACGATGAACCCAACTCGCCACCAATCCAGTTCCTTCTCACGGAGACGAATCCGCCATTTGTTGATGCGTGGCAATCGGTCAATGGTGCGGAAGGAGGTTACACCTTCCCAAGCCACAACCCAAAGCACGGTTTTGACTGACTTGGAATTCATCGCCATCCGCTATCACGGCGCACCTGCAAACTTCCTTCGTGGCTTCCGAGTCCTTTACAGCAGCCTCATCGCCAACTCAATCGTCATGGGTTGGGTCATCGCAGCGATGGTCAAAATCGTCCAAACGACTTTCGGTTGGGAGCCGAAAACTGCCCTTGCGGTGCTGATCACTGTTGCCTTTGCCTACACGATCTTGGCAGGCTTGTGGGGCGTAGTCTTGACAGATTTCGTTCAGTTTGCTTTGGCGATGACTGGGGCAATTTGGTTGGCAGTGGCAGCGTTAGGGGCGATTGGTGGCGGCGCAATGTTAGTTCAGCGGTTGAGCGAGCAGGGACACGCTAAACTTTTGGCGTTCGTCCCGTTGCCATCTGATCCAGAACTTTGGTTTGCTTTCCTGACTTATGTCCTCGTCCAGTGGTGGGCAGTTGGGCGACCCGACGGCGAAGGCTACATAGCCCAAAGGATTCTCGCCACCAAAGACGAACGCAACGCTGTCTTGTCCTTTCTCTGGTTCGCTTTCGCCCACTATGTCCTGCGACCTTGGTGGTGGATTGTGGTCGCTTTGGTTTCGCTACTGCTCATGCCTAAGATGCAAAAACCGTTGGGCGATGAAGGTGCATATCCGGCAATGATGGTCAAACTTCTTCCGCCGGGCGCTTTGGGAATTATGGTTGCTGCGATGCTCGCTGCCTTCATGAGCACGATGGACACTCACATGAACTGGGCAGCGAGTTACCTCGTCAACGATTTCTACCGACCATTCATCAAACCAGACGCCGACGAGCGCCATTATGTCCTCGTCGGGAGGATTGCTACGGCAGTGATTTTGGCTTTAGGCGTAGCGACGGCTTTGGTGACTGAGCGAGTTGAAGCAGCGTGGAAGTTGCTTGCTGGGTTGAACGCTGGAATTGGTTTGGTCTCAATCTTGCGCTGGCTTTGGTGGAGGGTCAACGCTTGGAGCGAAATCAGTGCGATGGCAACTGCGTTGGTTGTCAACAGCGCAATTTACTTGCTCGCTTGGCTTGGCAATCCGACTGCAGCGTTTCTCGCAGCAACTGAGGGCTTCCCGGTGAGGTTGCTCATAATCGTTGTGCTCGTTCAAGTTGCGTGGGTTCTCGTCACATTGGCAACTCAACCTGAGCCGATGGAGAAACTCGTGACCTTCTACCGCAAGGTCAGACCGCCGGGCTGGTGGAAGCCTGTCGCCGAAGCAGCGGGTTTGCCCGCAGAACCGCTGGACTGGCGTTGGTTGCTCGGATGGATTGGCGGGGTGGCTCTGATCTACGGTGGATTGGTGGCGATGGGTGGATTGTTGCTTTCGCAGGTCCATTGGTTGCTCGGTGGCGGGATAACAGCAGCGCTTGGGTTAATCGGGGTTCGTGCGGGCTTGAAGGCAGTTTTCGGGGAACGAAGGTTTGATGCGAAGACGGCGTGACAAACTCATTGGCGGAAAGATTTAAACGGAGGTGGCTTGAAGATGGCTTGGGTTTACTGTCTGAACACAAGCACAATTCAACCTGCGCCTTTGCCGGACAAAATCAAGGCTGCGGCGAAAGCAGGCTATCAAGCAATTGAACTTTGGTTCGCCGACATCCGAAACTTTCAAAACGAAGGTGGCTCGATTGAGGATGTCGTCAAGATGCTTCAGGATGCGGGGCTTCAAGTCCCAAGCATGATTGCCCTTCACGGTTGGATGGATGCTCACGGCGACGCTTACCTGCGGGCTTTGGATGAATGCAAAGGGTTGATGGAGTTGGCGGCGAAACTGGGATGCAAAAGAGTTGTAGCCTCGCCGTCAATGAGGCACGAACCTGTCCCGCTTGATGTTGAAGATGCGGCGAGGCGGTTCAGCGACTTGATGAAAATCGGGCGTGAGTTCGGTGTCCTTCCGATGATGGAGTTCCTCGGTTTCTCGCCGAAAGTCTCCCGAGTTGACCAAGCGTGGGAAATTGTCAAGAGAACTGGCGACCCTGATGCGACTATCGTCCTTGACCCGTTTCACCTTTGGCGGGGCAACTCTTCCCTTGACGATGTTCCCGACCTGACGGGCGACCGGATTGGGATTTTGCACTTTAACGATGTCCCTGCGGGGCTTCAAAGGGAACTGGTTGGCGACGAAGTTCGTGTCATGCCCGGTGACGGTCACTTGCCCCTCAAGGAACTCGTTGCCGAAGTCAAACGCCGAGGTTACGAAGGGGTTATCTCCCTTGAGTTGTTCAACCGAACTTACTGGCAACAAGACCCATACGAAGTCGCAAGGCTTGGGCTGGAAAAGATGAAGGCTGTTGTTGAGGGTTAGCACAGGTTCGCCCAAACCCGCGTATTACACCGATGAAATCCTCTGCTTGTGACGGTCAAAAGTGACTTTTCTGCCAGTCCAAAGCGCCTGAGCAGCCATGATGCAGGCGATTGAATGTTGGTAACCATGCTCCACAGTAGCGTTAGGCTGCTGTCTTGAGCGGATGCACTCCAGCCAGTTGAGCATGTGCGAAGTGCTCGGCTTCGGTTGAATCTTGACGGTTTCTTTCAACCGATTTTCGCCACCGCCTTCGCCCGAGATTGCCCAAGTCCTGCTGTCAAAACTCCCGTTGGTGCCGCGAACGACGATTTCAGGACCTCCTGCACTGTTGGTTAGGCTCGCATAGAAGTGGCAGAGGAAATTCGGATACTCAAGGACGACCATAACGACATCTTCGTTTTCCCGTCCATCCTTCCACAGGAAAACTCCGCCGTGAGCAACTACGCTTTTGGGGAACTGTTCGCCTGTGAACCAATGGACGACATCAATGAGATGGCTCATCCACTGGTCAATCAAGCCACTGGAGTAATCTCGATAAAGTCGCCACTCAACGAACCTGTGGGGGTCAAAGGGACGCCTCGGTTTGCGCATGAGGAAGCGGTTCCAATCAATTTGAGACGGGTCTGCCGCTGCTTCCTTGACATCGTTGGGGCGACGCCAACGAGGTCCAAAGTAGTGAAAGTTGCATTCAACGCGGGTGATAGTGCCGAGGATGCCGCTTTGAATCAATTCCGCAGCGGCAGCGAAACGACCGTCGCTTCTCCGTTGCGTTCCGATTTGGACAATCCGATTGGTTTGCCTCCAAACTTTCAAACACTCGTTCGCTTCATCCAAATCGTTTGCCATCGGTTTCTCGCAATAAGCGTCTTTTCCCGCTTTCATTGCATCAATCAAATGTCGCGCGTGTTGGAAGTCGGCTGTGGCAATTATGACGGCGTCCACTTCCTTGCTTGCCAGCAAATCTTCGTGGGCGATGAACTTGAGTGGCTCACGACCATACCACTCCTTGATGAGATTCGCTGCTCGTTCCAGATTCCGCCTCCAAACATCGCAAACGGCCACAATTTCCGCGTTCAAGTCTTTCCCGAACTGGTGGACTTCCCTCATCAAATCCGTTCCCCGCGCACCAGCGCCGATGACGCCAATTTGGATTCGGTCATTCGCCCCTTTCGCCCGCTCTGTCAGGATGAGCGGACCAAGCCCCAAAGCGAAGGCTGCTTTGCCACAAGTGCTCAACCACTCTCGCCTTTTCATAGTCCCATCCCTCCTCCATAGACAAGTCTGCCGAGCACGGCAATTTATTGCCATTTCGCCAAAGGCTTTGGCAGGCTGAAAATTTGAACTGCTTTGTCGCCTGAACGGACAGAAGTGTCTGCATCAAGCAATTGGGCTTCCAGTATCCAACGGTTTCCGCCGATGATGAGATCAGAAGAAACGATGCGACCTTTGCTGAGCACTGTAACTTGCCCACCCGAAATTCTCAGAAAGAGCAAATTCATCCCTTTCCTCCATTCGCCTCCCGTAGCGGTCAAATGAACTCTCCTTCCGCTCTCACAAAGTTGAACGGTAGCGAGAGAAATTTGAGACGGCAATTTGGTCAGCAAGGAAGGGAAAACTTGTTCCACAACCTGCTGCAACCCTTCAGGATTGGAGACTTCCGTTCTGGTCAGAGCCAAATGGACAATCTCACCGAGTTGCGCCGAAACAACTCTCATCGCCACCAACGCTTGCCATTTCTTGCCGACCTTCAAAGTTGTTGCCAAAACATCAACGGCGAAATCTGCTTCCAATGATTTCGCTAATTCCGCCATTTGAGGGGTCGTTAAAGGCGGCGTCCAGCCACGAAACAGCAACTCGCGCTGAACTTGTTCGTTGGAAACCCATCGTTCCCCGGTCGGTGCTGGGAGTGAAATCTGCTTTCCATCAGAAGTGAACACTCCAACGAAAGCGCCTTTGGAAAGAGAGAAGGACGGCACAGCCAAAATGACAGTTGCAAGGGCAAAAACTAAACTCACTTCACTCACCCCTTTGTCCGCAACTGCAACTTGCCCAGCAAAGATTGTGCTGCACTTCATGCTGCCAATCAAAAAGGTAGCAATTGGGTTCGGAAAGTGCTATGGTGCAAGGGAGGTTGCTTGAAAGCATAGGAGGTGAAGAAGATGAGCGTTTTTGTCGTCCTGTTAGTTCTGGTGCTCGCTTTGGCAGTCTGGGCAGTTGCCATTTACAACCGCTTGGTCAGGTTGGCAATGCTCGCCGACAACGCATGGAGCGATGTTGATGTCCAGTTGAAGCGACGACACGACCTCATCCCGAATTTGGTTGAAGTTGTCAAGGGTTACGCTGCCCACGAGCGAAACACCTTAGAAGCCGTCATCCATGCCCGAAACGCAGCGCTATCAGCCCCTAACCCCGAGCAGCGGATTGAAGCGGAGAACATGTTGACAACGGCTTTGCGGCAAATTTTTGCCCTCGCAGAAGCCTATCCCGACCTGAAAGCAAACCAAAATTTCCTCGCCCTGCAACAGGAACTTTCTGCCATTGAGCAAGATATAGCCAATGCCCGAAGATACTACAATGCTGTCGTCCGAGATTACAACACTCGCCTCGCCAGCGTCCCTGATGGCATCATCGCTGCTTTAGCAGGCTTCCGACCGCGAACCTTTTTCATTGCGGAGGAAGAAGCCCGTGAAGTCCCGAAGGTTAAGTTTTGACTAAGTCGTTGACTTGCAAGCGAGAGTCCGTTACAATTAATGCCGACCCAATGCGACGGAACTTGGTGCGGAGAAGGAGGGATTGAGGATGGCTGGGCATGAGGGCTACAACCGACAGAGGTTGTTTGTGGCGAGTTGCATCGCTTTGGTCACGACCGCAATGGCTTTCTCCATCAGGGCGGACATCCTCAAGGAACTGGGAGTCCAATTCAACATCAGCCACGAGCAGCAAGGTCTTGTCAACCTCATGGGCATTTGGGGTTTCCCCATCGCAATCCTCATCATGGGACCTTTGTGCAACATCGTTGGGATGGGAAGGTTGCTGACCCTCGCCAGCATTGGTCACATCACCGGCACACTCTTGACAATCCTTTCTCCCCAACTCGGTGGCTTCCCTCTGTTGCTTTTGTCCACGCTGATTATCGGTTTGTCAAACGGCACCGTTGAAGCAGTCATTAACCCCCTCGTCGCGACGATGTATCCCGAAGAGAAGACCCACAAACTCAATGTCCTCCACGCATGGTGGCCCGGTGGGTTGGTAATCGGAGGTCTGTTGACAGCGATATTGGCGTGGATGGGCTTTGGTTGGCAAGTGAGGATGGCAACTATCATGGTCGCAGCGGTCATTTACCTTGTGCTCATTTTGGGGCAAAAGTTCCCGCCTACAGAGAGAGCAGAAGCGGGCGTGCCGTTCAGCGAAATGTTCAAGGAAATCCTGCGACCGGGATACCTGCTGTTGATGCTCATCATGTGCATGACCGCAATAACTGAACTTGGTCCAGACCAGTGGGTTGGCTCGGTTTTGACAGACATCGTTGGCATTCGCGGCATCTTGTTCCTCGTTTACACTGCTGGCTTGATGTTCGTTTTAAGGCAATTCTTTGCAGGCGTTACAGTGAGGGCATTCACGCCACCGGGATTGTTGGCAATTTGTTCGGTCTTCGCTGTGATTGGTTTGTTATGGCTCAGCGTTTCTTTCGGTTCACCCGGAATGGCTTTCGTTGCAGCCACTCTCTTCGGCATCGGCAAAACTTACTACTGGCCGACAATGCTCGGCATCACTTCCGAACGCTTCCCTAAAGGCGGTGAATTCTTGCTCGCAGTGACGGGAGCAACTGGCATGATTGCAGCAGGGGACCTGTCATGGGCGCTATCTACGACCATTATACGATTGCCAACTTGCCATCGGACATCGCTGCGAAAGTCGTCATTGACGGTCGCTACAGTCCAGAAGCCGCTCAGAAGTTGATGGAGCAAGACCCACAAATCAAAGCAGTGATAGAGGAAGCCCTAAGGCACGGAGCGTCAATGACCTTCCGGTATGTGGCGATACTGCCCGTTATCCTGATTTTCGTGTTCACGGCGATGTATCTCTACTTCAAGGCAAGAGGCGGCTACCGCCCCGTCAGGCTTGACGAAGAGAAAGGCGGAGGGCTTTGAAGAAAAGCGTTGTAGGTGCGGGGTGCGAGGTGCAAAATCTTCCCAAACTTCGCACCCCAAATTTTTCTGCCAATGCTACCGGTTTCAGACAGTGAACCCATCTTGACCCTCCTCAAGCGGTGAGGAGACAATTTATGAAAGTTAAGGGGTGAAGGTGCAATCCCTTCTTTGCACGGTGGAAGTCTGCTACCACTGGAGTTTTAAGCCCAGTTCGTGGGTTAGTCAAAAATGCCCCCGCCCCGACTCGAACGGGGATCTCCGGCTTAGGAGGCCAGCGCTCTGTCCTCTTGAGCTACGGGGGCACTTCATTTTTGGTAATGGTCAAGCATTGGGTGATAAAGACAGGCTATACTCAAATTTGAACCATCGCGTTACCAACTCATGCATCTACGGACATATCTTGCCAGCCTTTACCTGACCGTGTTGTGCCACCTCTCTCACCAGCATAACTGCACATCTCATCTGACTCCAAAACATCATCCGAGAAACAAATTAGCGCAACAACGCAACAAAGTCAAGTCGCAACGAGTGTGTCCTAAGAATCCAATTCACCACACTTCAAAAGTGCATGCCCTAAGGGGCGCAAGTGTGCAAGCATTGAACAAAAAAGAGCGCATGCAAACGGACATACTTGCGCGGAAACACCTGCATGCCTGCACGCCACATTCGTTCGGCATTTGACCTCTTGCGTAAATTGTGTTACAATGGCAATCGGCGAATAGCCTTCCCGACTCCATTCAAGGAGGCTTTGAGTCATGAGGGGCAAAAGGAAATTTTATTGGCTCATTTCTTCGCTGCTGTGGGCGATGATTTTGAGTGCTGGTTCCTTTTGTGTAGGACAAACTACGGGCATCTATCGTGAACTTTACGGCAATGTTGATGATGGGAGGCTCCGTGCAGTCGTTGAGACTCTTGCTTCATTTGGTTCACGCGTTGTCGGTTACCCTGGAGAACGCCTCACTGCTGAGTATGTTCGGCAACAATTTCTCGCTCTGGGCTTAGATGCTGTCCGAGAACAAACTTTCTACGCTGTTACTCCGATTGAGGAAACTCCGACTTACATGGAAATTCCCGAATTAGGCAAACGCTACCGCATCTACCCACTCTGGCCAAACCTTGTTAGAACGAGCCAAACACCACCTGAGGGCTTGAAAGGGCATTTGATTTATGCAGGCATCGGACGGCTGGAGTCTTTTAATGGCAAAAAGGTCATGGGTTCTATCGCTTTGATGGAGTTCAACTCCAGCACCGATTGGCTCAACGCAATTTTTTTGGGCGGTAAAGCCGTCGTGTTCATTGAGCCTGAAGACACCTTCCGAGGCGAAGCGGAGTTGAAATTCCTGACAACCCCTATTGACATCCCGAGGTATTGGATGCCCCGCAAAGACGCACTGGAGTTGCTTTCTCTCCTCGAACAGCACAAGAACTTGGAAGCAGTAATCAAGTGCCAAATGACTTGGAAGCGAGTGCTTGTCCGAAACATTGAGGGCATTATTTGGGGCGTTGACCCGAAACGGAGGAACGAAGTCATTGTCCTTCAGGCTTACTACGACAGCATGAGCGTCGTTCCAACACTTGCACCGGGAGCCGAACAAGCCTGCAGTATCGCCGCTTTGCTTGAACTGGCGCGGCTTCTGAAGCGATACCCACCGGACCGAACCGTCATTTTCCTCGCCTCATCTGCTCACTGTTTGGGGTTGCAAGGTGAAGCCAGATATGTCTACGAGTGGCTTCAAAGGGAGAAGAAAGACGAAGCAGCAATCAAGGAAGGAAAAGCGCCTTCTTTGCTCGCTTTCATCAGCATTGACCTGTCAACGAGGACACCCACCTGCGGGATTTTTTACAAGGGTTACTTTTGGGACTACGCTGAAGACCGGCAGTGGCAATTTTCCGACATTGGCAAACTCTGCCGCGAAACCATTGAGCGAGTTGGGTTGCTATTTGGCTTCCAGCCCGAAATGCGGTTCGTTGATGCCATTAACCCGATCAAAGGCAAGAGTTGGCGAACTTACTGTTTAGGGCGGTTGGCTCTCGGCAGCGAAATGGCTACGATTGCTGCCAAGACAGGAATCGCCTTTGCAACGGTCAACGATGCTCGCCCTTATGTCGACACTCCTTTTGACACCGTTGACAAAGTTAACTTCGCTAACTTGAAGGCACAAGTCCAAGTCATTGCCTGTGCTCTTTATGACTTGCTAAGAGCGCCGACGGATGTGCTTAAGACCGACTTGGAGCAAAACTATTGCGTTTTGAGGGGAGAGGTTTTGGAGTTTGATCCAGAGAAAAGCGTCCTCGCCATCCCTGACCAACCGGTTCAGGGTGCGGTTGTGACCTTAAGGCACACTGCTTTGAATGCAAAAACCAACATGGGTGTGCGAGCGATTTTGATGGACATCTCAAGGGAAGGCAAATTGGGTGAACGGAAAGTCAAGTCCCTGTATGAGTTCTATGGCATCCCCATGAGTCGCTTCAGGTGGGGCAATGTCAGGCTTGAAGCCTTTACCCTTGACCCTCAAACTGGCGAAATCACCCGTGCACCAGACTTGGGTTATATGGGAGCGCAAGCAACCCCTCTTGACTTCGCTATGGACTTGAACGAAAAGGAGAGAAGGTTGGCTATCTTTCGGTGCAGGTCAATGATGCTGTTCGACATGGTTGACCAGCGACGCTTCTCCTTGCTGCAGCAAATGTTTGTCTATGACACGACAACAGGTGCTGAGCCTTTCTTCTACGGCTATTCACTCCCTATCCCGCAGCCCATGACCAGTTACTACGAACCTTGTGCGGTAGTATTTGCGCGTCCGGATGTTAGTGTGAAGATCACTATGGGCGCATCTATCTTGGGTTTGCAATTTGTCCTCATCAACGCACCCGACGAACTTTTCAAGAACCCAAGCCTGATAATGAGAGCCAAAAACGAGGAGGAATTGGGTGTCGGGTTCAAAGTTGGAGAGACTAAGGCTGTCCACTTCACTCCACTGAAAGTTGCAAAGGACATGTGGGTGCTGGACGAATACCGAATCCAGAAACTGCGCAGATATGGCATCGAGAACCCGCGAATGTCCCAAATGCACAAGAACGCTCGTGAGTTCCTTGTGGCTGCCGAAAAGGCTCTCTCGGAATACCGCTACGATGCCTTCATGACTAACGCTCGCGCTGCTTGGAGTTACGAAGCGAAAGCCTACCCCGATGCCCAAAAGACAGCGATGGATGTTGTCAAGGGGATTTTGTTCTACCTTGCGCTGCTCCTGCCTTTTGCCTACTTTGCTGAGCGACTCTTCATTTATGCGACGGACTTGAAATGGCAAATTGTTTGGACGGTTGTTATCTTCGCCTTGATCACCGCAGTGATGAGGTATGTCCATCCAGCCTTTGCAATTGTGACGGTGAACCCCCTAATTGTCGTGTTGGCTTTTATCATCTTGACATTGGCTGTTATCGTCTCGGTCATCATCATCCAAAAGTTCGAGGCTCAAATGCGTCAGATCCAAATTGAGACCACTGGCATGCACACAGCCGATGTCGGGCGTCTTTCCGCAACGACCGCTGCTTTCAACTTAGGTGTCTCCAACATGCGACGCAGGAAAGTCCGGACAGTCCTCACAGCAGTCACTCTTATCCTTCTGACCTTCACCGTCCTCTCCTTCACCTCGGTAGTGCCTTATGTCCGTATCAACAAAGTCCCTGTCCCCCGCGGCAAACCCGTTTACAAGGGCATCCTTATCCGAGACCGGGCATGGAACGCTTTGGGTGAGCCGACAACCCGCATCCTCCGTGACGAATTCGGCGACCGTTATCCCATTGCCCCTCGTGCCTGGTATTTCTCGGCGATGGTTGGACAACAGTCCTTCGTTGATGTGATAAGTGGAGACAAAGTTTACTCTGCCACCGCCATCGTCGGTATGCATCCTGAAGAGACAAAAATCACCCCCATCAAGAAAGCCATTGTCGGAAGGTGGTTCAAAGACGAATACGAAAAGGCTGCCTTAATTCCAACTCGCATGGCTCAACAGTTCGGCATCTCCGAAAGGGAAATCCTTGAAGGGCTGAAAACTGGCAACTTGCCCAAAATCTCCGTCCTCGGAATGACCCTTCCCGTCATCGGCATTATCCGCTCCGACATCATGAAGAACATCGTTGACTTGGACGGCGAAGCACTCACCCCCGTTGACTACCTCCTCATGCAAGAGCGACAACGACAGCAACAGCAAACCGGTCAGCAGACCGGCATGGAACTTGAAGAATACATCCACTTGAACCCCGATGCTGTCCTCTACCTCCCATTCAACCTCGTCATGGCTGCAGGTGGAAACTTGCGCTCTATCGCAATCAACATGGGAAGCGAGGATAATGTTGCGAAGGAGTTGCAGACCCTGATTGACCGAACGGAACTAAACTTGTTTGCTGTTGAGAAGGGGCGCGTGATTTTGTGCAGTTCAATTGGTGCAACTGGTGTCTCGGGTGTTGAAACGGTCTTCATCCCAATTTTGATTGCCGCTCTTATCGTCCTCAACACCATGCTCAGTTCCGTTTATGAACGAATCCGTGAAATCGGGATTTACACCGCCCTCGGCTTAGCGCCAGTCCACATTGGCGCATTGTTCCTCGCCGAATCCTCCGTCTACGCCGTCTTGGGTGCAATTGTCGGATACATGCTCGGTCAGTTCGTCGCCATGTTGCAGGTCAATTACCAACTCATTGAAGGTCTAAACCTGAACTACTCATCAGTCGCCGCTGTCTTCACTGTTATGGTCGTCATGGCGACGGTTTTGGGTTCAACTCTCTATCCTGCGTGGAAGGCTTCTCAAGTTTCTGTGCCGGGAATTGAGCGCCGCTGGAGGCTCCCCGCTCCTGAAGGCGATTACTTGAACATTTTGCTTCCCTTTACTGTCTCGTCCGCACAGGCTGTGGGCATTATCATGTTCCTGCGAGAATACCTTGAAGCGCACACCGACTACAGTTTGGGTCACTTCTCAACTGACCGAGTAAAGATGAACAGTTTTAAGACCGAGTATGGGGATGGCTATCGGCTTGAATGTATGGTTTGGCTTGCTCCTTACGACTTAGGCGTCAGTGAATACTTCATCATTGAAACCAGACCAACTGAAGACATTTTCGTCAACACCGTCCACATCACCATCAGAAGAGAGAGCGGCGACGAATCCTCTTGGCTGCGCGTCACCCGCAACTTTCTCAACCTCATCCGCAAACAATTCCTCCTCTGGCGAACCCTTAGACCCGAGACCAGAGAGCACTACATCCGAACCGGTCTTGAAGCAGTCAGCATTATAGGCGAAGAGAGGATAGCAAGCGCATGAAGGTGTGCAGGCGTGCAAGCGTGCAGTCGTGTAAGCGTGTAAGTGTGTATGTGTGCAGGCGTGTAGGCGTTCAAGGGCTCTTTTCGTTCAACGCTTGCACGCTTATACGCTTGCACTCTTACACGCATAAACTTGCACTCTTGCACGCATAAACGCATACATGCATTGCGAAAGGAGGTTTTGCGAGTGGCTGTTGAGAGGATTCAATCGGAACTGGAGCAATATCGGCGGTTAATGGAGCCGCCTCCTCCAGAGGAATTTGAAGAGGGCTTTAGCATCAGGACGATTCTCGGTGCATTGTTCGTTGCTTTCGTGATGCTGCCCGGTGCAGCCTATTTGGGACTTGTGGCTGGGATTGGAATTGGCGATGCTGCCCGTTGGGTCACCGTTATCTTGTTCGTTGAAGTGGCGCGAAGGTCCTTCATCACCTTGAAACGGCAGGAGATTTACCTGCTGGTAATCGTCGCTACGGCGATTTTAGGGACGAACCCGTATTCGGGCTACATCTGGAATGTGTTCATGCGAACCTCGCAAGTAACACAAGGGTTAGGAGTGGCTGACAAGATTCCAAATTGGGTAGTCCCACCAGCAGATTCACCGGCAATCCTTTACCGCACCTTCTTCCACAAGGATTGGATCATCCCGATAGCGGTCAGTTTTGCCTTGCTGTTTCTGGGACGGGTGAAGAACTTTGTCGCCGGTTACACGCTGTTTCGGATTGCCTCGGATTACGAGAGACTGCCATTCCCGTTAGCGCCAGTTGGCGCACAGGCAGCGACAGTTTTGGCAGAAATTTCCCGAAAGGAAGAGACATGGAGGTGGCGTTACTTTAGCACTGGTGCGATGATTGGTTTGGCATTTGGGTTCTTTTATGCAGGCATCCCGACAATAACTGGAGCAATAATGACGAGACCTTTGCAGTTGATTCCAATCCCGTTCATTGACTTGACATTGAATGCTGAGTCGGTGCTCCCCGCAACTCCCGTTGCAATCACAACAGATTTAGGTGGCTTCCTTTGGGGCTTTGTGGTTCCCTTCTGGGTAGCGATTGGCAGTTTCATCGGAGGGCTTTTGACGATGGTGATTAACCCTACGCTTTACCGGCGAGGCGTTTTGAAGAACTGGAAGCCGGGATATGATGCCATCAAAGTCCAGATGGTCAACACCTACGACTTTTGGATCAGCGCTGATATTGGACGAGGCTTAGGTTTGGCGGCTGTCAGCATCGGTTCCGTAATGGCAACTGCCATTAGGGAATGGAAGCAGCGAGCAAGAGTTGCTAAGCAGCAACCTTTGATCATGGAACGAATTCCGCTAACTGCTACTTTACCTTATCGGGGTGACTTTCCTGTCCCGATAATGGTGGGCATTTACATAGTGGCGAGCCTTGCCACTGCCATTTTGTGTTACATTCTCGTCCCCAAGTTGCCAATCATCTTCCCGCTTTTCTTTGCCCTCGTTTACACGCCCCTTATCTCTTATGTGGACACGAGAATGAGGGGTATGACAGGTCAGTGGTTCGGGATTCCCTTCGTTCGTGAGGGCTTTACCATCCTTTACAGCAAATTGACGGGTTATCGTGGGCTTGACATTTGGTTTGCACCCATTCCCATCGGTGACTACGGCGGAACTGCCCAGTATTTCCGAGAGGTTGAATTAACTGGAACAAGGTTCACTGGCGTCCTTAAGACGGAGATTGTCATTGTGGTTGTCGGCTTGATTGCCAACTTGGCTGTTTGGCAGTATCTGTGGCGGCTTGCCCCAATCCCCTCCTATGTCTATCCCTTCGCTCAGAAGATGTGGCCACTTTACGCATACACGGGTGCGCTCCTTTGGACAACCACTCTGGGCAAGCGCGAACTTGAAGTTCTAAAGCCTAAAGTCATCGGCGGAGTTTTCGGTTCCGTTGTTGGCGCTTACCTGCTGTTTTCCTTGCTTCCTTTCAACTTACCGATGCTCCTCTTTTACGGCTTGGTTCAAGGAATTGGCGGCTTCCCGTTCGGAAACTTGCTCGTTTTCGCTGGCGCTTTGGTTTCAAAGTTCTACTTCGAGAAGAACTACGAGGACCCGACCACATGGCGCCGTTATGCGACCGTTCTTCTCGCAGGCTACAACTGCGGCATGGGCTTGGTCGGAATGTTCTGTGCTGCAACTGCAATGGTCAGCAAGGCTGTTACCCAGTTGCCTTACTAAGTATCAGCGAGTGGCGAGTAGCGAACAGCCAGTGGTTTGTTGCTTCGCTTCCGCTATTCGCTACTTGCCGTCATTTCGCCATTCACCACTCATTATTCGCTGCCCAGTCGTTACGAGGTGATTGTTATGCCTAATCCTTTTCCCGGGATGAACCCTTACTTGGAGCGACGAGACATCTGGCCTGATGTCCATGCAGCGCTTATCGTCGCCATTCGTGATGCCCTCGCTCCTCAATTAGAGCCTCGCTACTATGTCGCCGTAGAACAGCGGACTTACATCCTGCCTGTAGAAGACGGCGAGCAGATTATTCGCCCCGATGTCGCCGTCATCGCCACGACCCCCGTAAGGGCAGACCCCAGTGTCTGCCCTATCGTTGTGGCGACTGAAACTGCTATGGCAACAGAGACGATGGTGGAAATCACTACTGTCACTTTGCCCCTCTATGAGAGAGTGCGGGAGAGTTATTTGGAAATTCGTGATGCCGAAACCCACGAAGTTGTCACTGTCATTGAAGTCCTATCACCGTCTAACAAGGTGCCAGGGCAAGGGCGCTTGGAATATGAAGCAAAGCGCCGACAGGTGTTGATGACGCTGACAAGCCTCGTGGAGATTGACCTCCTGCGGGCAGGTGAACCGATGCCCATGAAACCCGTGCCCAAAAGTTACTACCGCATCCTCGTTCGTCGCGGGTGGGAAGGCAACAAAGGCATAGTTTATGCCTTTGGCTTGCGGCATCCTATCCCTGAAATTCCTGTCCCTTTGCGGCAAGGCGAGAAGGAAGCCAAGTTAAATCTCAATCCGTTGCTTTCGGACATTTACGACCGCGCTCGTTACCATTTGCGCCTAAATTACCGCCAGCCACCTGACCCACCTCTGCCACCTGACGACATGGCTTGGGTTCAAAAAATCCTCAAAGAGAAGCGACTGGTGAATAGCGATTAGCGACTGGGTTTTGTCGTTAAAGTCGCCAGTCGCTAATCGCTACTCACTGCCAGGAGGTGTTTGGAGGTTATGGCATTGCTTTACGGGCGAGAGTGGACGAGAGACGAGTTGTTGAGACGCGTTGGCGATATCAGTCAATTGTGCGGGGCAAAGGTTTACGAACTTTTAGACGGTCCCGCTCGTGGCGTCGTTGGCGTGGATGTCTGGACAGGTGGTGGTTTGACTTTCACTGTTCTTGCCAGTCGTGGGATGGACA